>Ga0209210_1000028_pt1 | contig 208390 bp, 234 predicted proteins | sample RifGroA1_FD_183991 | JGI IMG/M metagenome (GOLD analysis project Ga0209210, IMG submission 183991) | Contaminated groundwater microbial communities from Rifle, Colorado, USA - Rifle Groundwater A1 (SPAdes) (version 2) | ecosystem: Environmental > Aquatic > Deep subsurface > Groundwater >... | reverse complement strand
AACTAGATGGTAATAAATAGTGTATCTTGTGTGAGCAGCAATTCTGTACCTCACACTATAATTCTACCACCCTACGCCCGTTTTCCTGCCCCCCAGTGCGGAGACTGGGGGAAATTGCTACGCTATTATACACCTTCAGTTAAATTCTCCCACTTTAGTTCGGTTTTGTCCGGAAATCAAGCATGATGCGGACTAAATTCGCCAGTTAACCCTTGCAAGTACTGAAAAGGTGTGTATACACTTAAAATAATGAGAGGTAAACTCCTTTTTACCTTTTTTGCTACCTTTTTAGGGACATTAGTCGTTCTCCAAACCGGCTTAACAATATTCAGTTCCTATAAAAATACTCAGGAAAGAAAAACTTTAGGCTATCAAGGATTAATTGCAGAGGGGTGTACTGAACCAAGCGGTGGTTGTGGAGATAATTACTACTGGGACAGTACAACGTGTTCCTGCAAACAATATTCCACTACCTCAACCTGCAGTCCTCCGTCCTCGGGTTGTGGTGATAACTATTATTGGGATTCGGCAGCGTGTATGTGTAAATCTTCGACTTCAACCTGCTACCAACCCTCTTCAGGCTGCCCTGCCAATTATTATTGGGATTATAACTTATGTTCTTGTCAATATTATGTAGCCCCAACGTCCTCGTGTTATCCGCCTTCAAGCGGCTGCGGTAGCGACAAATACTGGGATACTGCTACCTGCTCATGTAAGTCGTATGGCAGTTGTAGCCCACCCTCACAGGGTTGTGGAAGTGGATATTATTGGGACACCTATTCGTGTTCGTGTAGACTCGAAGGATCTACATCTACCTGCAACCCACCATCATCGGGTTGCGGAACCAATTACTACTGGGACTCATATTACTGTGCCTGTAAACCGTCTCAAACAACAACTTCTACTTGTTATCCGCCCGTTGAGGGTTGTGCTTCTGATAAATACTGGGACTATTCAGCATGCTCTTGTAAATCTTACACAAGCGGCACATCTAGCTGCTATCCTCCCTCATATGGTTGTGGATATAACTACTTCTGGGATTCCTACTCATGTTCCTGTAAACCCTCAACCACGTCTTGTACTCCTCCGGTAAACGGTTGTGGAAATAATTATTACTGGGATTACTACGACTGCTCATGTAAAACTTATCAGGGTACAACCACAACTTGTTACTCGCCCGCCTCAGGCTGTGGTTATAACTACTACTGGGACTCGGCAAGTTGTATGTGTAAACCCAGTCCAAATATTACTCCCTGCTATGCCCCAAGCGGAGGCTGTGGAACTAATTCCTATTGGGATTCCTACTCATGTTCCTGTAACTCCTCCTATCCGTATTACCAGCAAGAGAACTTTGACAGGCTAGCATACGAATCATCAGAAAGGATAAACTGTGTCAAATCGGCATTGAGCCAGTACGAATTTGACAGGCTTCGCTACTTTATTCCCACAACCAATAATGAGCAAAATGAAATAATGAATCTGGGAAATAAGGTTAAATCCTGCTGGGGTTATGCCACAACAAAAGAAGGGGGTCAGAAGCCCGCAGGTCAAACTCCCAAAGCACCCATTGAATATGAAGGTTGCCTGTTTAAAAGCTTGGGAGAAAAAGCATACAAAGACATTTATTACGGAATTAGGCAACCAACATATGAAGAACATCTCTTGTATGAAAGTTGTTACGGTGAAAGGAAAATGACAAGCCTCACTTACTACACCAATGATGTCCAAATTCCCAAAGAAACCGACGCCTGTCTTCGCCAAACTCTCAAAAGTTACTATAGTAAGGTCAAATCAGGTCAAGCTGATGTTCCTTATGAAGCAAGAGAAGAGGTTAACCGCTGTTTTGGTATAAATCCCCAAGCTTTTGAAGAAGGTAGGGTGTATAAAATACCGGACGAGGTTAGATCATGTCTTACACAAAGTATTGGAGAGACGGCGTTTAGCGAAATAAACTCCGGAAAAAGAACTCCCTCGAATGACGAGAAAGTTAAAGGCGAATCTTGTTTTGCCAAACTTCAGAGCGACCAACTCAAATTCCTTCCACGCCCGTCCGAAGAGATTCCTTTCTTGGAAGAAGATACCGATACCATCAATCTCTCTGGAATAAAAGAAGAAACTAAAGAAATAAAGGGTAAAGGTCTTGGCGGAAAGCTTACATTTAGCGGCGTTGGGCCAGCTAATTCCGTCATTTATATATATATTTACACAGAGCCAATTGTAGTTACAACCAAGACCGATGAAAACGGCGACTGGGTCTATGAACTTGATCAGCCGCTGGAAGGCGAAAAGCACATAGCCTATGCCACTGTAAAAACTTCATCCGGAAAGTCTGTTAGATCCTCTGTTTTTGATTTCACTGTCGTTGCTGCAGATGAAGGTAAGCAAGTTTTCCTTGAGCAGGAAGATGTTTCCCAAGACGTAAGGAGCAAGTTCATGCGTCTGGCTATCTTGACGGTTGGCTTTGCACTCTTTGCTGTTGTTACTATTGTAGTAGTAAATTTTCTTAGACTCGCAAAAAATAAAAAGATTGCTAACTCACAAAACACGACCAACGGGAAGAGTAATGATGACACTGGTTCCGGTTCCGTAAATTGATTCAACGTTGATCCTACCTCCTAAGATTTCGATAATTTGTTTTGTAATCCAAAGCCCCAAGCCGGTTCCCCTGACATCAATCGTCTTTTTATCTTTGACTCTATGGAATTTGGAAAAAAGCTTTGTTAGTTCTTCTCCCGGTATACCAATTCCGGTATCTTTGACAGTAATTTTAACAAATTTTTCCTCTACTTCTGCTCTCACGTCAACTCTTCCTTCCAAGGTATATTTAATCGAATTACTAATTATATTAGTAAATACTTGTCTTAACCTTTCAGGATCACTTTTTATGCTTGGCAAGTTAACCTCTGCAAAGATTATATCTAACCCCTTTTGCTTAGCCTGCGGTAACATTATGTTTACAACCTTTTGAATAACCTCTTCAACTTTTACATCAACCAAGTTCACTTGAAACCTACCCTGCTCGATTCTTGATACGTCCAAAAGCTCGTTAATCAGGCTGTCAAGGTCTCCAATAAGCGAATTTAAAATCTCGAGATCCGGCTTTATTTTTTCAACCTCGCTTGGTGCAAGTTTACCTCTAAGAAGTTCAAGATAGCCGATAAGAGCGGTCATTGGTGCTCTTAACTCATGGGCCGCAATTGAAATAAATTCATCTTTAAGTCTGTCTAGCTCTTCTAGCTGCTTGGTTCTTAATGATCTTAGGTAAAAAACAAAATGATTTGCAATTAAGATTATCGTTACTACGACTAGAATCACTAAGATGACTATTGAATCTTTTGTGGTTCGTGACAGTATCTCGGAAACCGACTTTGTATCTAAAACGACCTTTAAAAAATAATTACCGCTTTCGTCGTTAACAATGGGGGTAACAACATTCCAAACGTCTTTGCGCAAGTTGGGGTCGTATGTTAATCCCGCAATCGGTTGGTTAAATCCCTTTGCAAGTTGATTTAAAGCCGCCATCTCCGTCTCCTGTAACCCGCCTTCTTTTGTCGAAACATAAATAGTAAAATCCCCTTCTTTTTCTTTTAACAGTGACGCTTTTATTATGTCTTCGTTAGAAGCATTTACTTCCTCGAGTAACCTTTTCAAATCTTCGGGCGAGCTAATTTTCTCTTTAATAATAGGGGCAAGAACCTCGGCAATACTTACCGCCTGATGCCTGACAATAAAGTTAGCGTCTCTCCCGAACGACTTCAGATTCCAAATAGTATTAATTATCAAAAGTGAAGGAATGGTAATGATTATAATGATTGGATAGATTGCTAAAGCGGGCTTTTTAATCCCTTTGAGCTTTTCTATTATCTTTGTTGATAGATTCATTAATTAAGATTATTTTTTTTAGACTCCAAAGTCAAAACGTCTTAAAAGAAAATGAAAAAAATGTAAATAAGAACGAAAAGAAGAGGAATATTTACCAAAATAAAAGCCCAGCGGTATTTTTTAGCTTTTTCTTCGCCAAAGACCCTTTTAAATCCTTTATAAGCCAGTGCCACAATAAAGGCGCCTGCCGCGAAAAATCCGGCGACCGCGGAAACTTTGATAAATATAAGAAAACCTGGCGGGAGTAGTGAATTTTGCATATCACTTTCTTGCGAAAAATTTCAGAACCAGTTCTCCTTGTTCGCGTAGATTCATCCTGCCAAATAGGAAGGTAAAAATATACAAAAACAAAAGAAGTGGAACAACGGAAAATAGAACAAAAAGCCACCATAAAGACTTTGATTTTTGGCCTAATACCCTGTCAAAAGCCTTATGATTAAGGTTAATCAAAAGTGCAGTCGTTGCCAGTAAACCGGCAATCGCACTGAAACGGAAAAAGGCCATAACACTAGGCGAGAAAAAATCGCTTATTTTCATTAAATAAATTTTAATTCTTTAGAGAAAAAGGTACAATGATTAAATATGAAACTATCTCACATTAAAAATCCGGTTGCCTATTTTTGCGCCGAATTCGGAATTGATAACGAACTTCCGACGTATTCCGGAGGCTTAGGAATTTTAACGGGCGACGTCATGAATGAGGCGGCAATTGGACATTATCCCATGATAGGTATCGGAATTCTATATAAGGGGAAAGATTTCTGGCAACATATAACAGGAGGCGGAAAGGCAGAAACCCGAGACTCCGAATTCGACCACGATACGTCATTTCTCCGACAAACTACAGTTGAAGGAAATCAGCTCATCAATACTTTAGATTTTAAATCTCAGACAGTAAAATTTAAGTCATACCACATCAGGTTATCAGATACCGCGATTTTATTTTTTTTGTCAACCGATGTTGACGGAAATCCTCCCGAATGGGTAGCTGACATGGATACGCTTTATCGAGGTGACGCCGAAAGCCATATACGCCAACAGCTGCTTCTGGGAATCGGTGGCACAAAACTTCTTAAATCACTTGATATAAAACCGAAGTTTTATCACATCAATGAAGGCAGACCTGAATTTGTTATCTGGGAACTGATTCGGGAAGAACTGGAAAAAGGAGCCGGTTTCGACGAGGCTTTCAAAATGGCTAGAGAAAAAATTATCTACACAAACCATACTTTGGTTCCCGCCGGAAATCTAGACTATCCCAAACCGCTGGTTGAAAAATGGGCAAATGAATATAAAAAAGAATTAAATATCGACGCATACCTATTAATAAAAGATGGATTGTCAGACCCCGACTCGCAAATTTTTAATACAACGCTCTTTGCTCTGTCTATCTCAAAAAAACAATCTGCCGTAAGCAAAGTTCATGGAGAATATGCCAAAAGCACTTGGCCAAATTACAATTGGATACCAATTACAAACGGTGTGAATATGCTTCGCTGGCAAGATAGTGACTTCAGAAATCCGAACCTGACTGAGTCTCAAATATGGGACCAGCATATGATAAAAAAGAAGGAACTTATGGAAACCGTCGTAAAAAGGACGGGTTTTGGATACGACACTGAACGCTTGGTTGTCACTTGGGCAAGGCGTTTAGCAGAATATAAACGGCCTAAGGAAATTTTTCTCGACGTTTCCCGCCTTAAGAAAATTCTGTCAAACCCCGAGCGACCGATACAGCTCCTTTTCGCCGGTAACTCTCATTCAGGAGATACCAATGCCAAGCAAATTATTGAAGATATAATCAAACTTTTTGCCACCGAGTTTGCCGGAAATGCGATTTTTGTCCCAAACTACAATATCTCACTCGCAAATCACTTAACTTCGGGAAGTGACGTTTGGCTAAATACGCCTAAGGGAAATTTAGAGGCATGCGGAACTAGCGGCATGAAGGCTAGCGCAAACGGAGTTCTTAACTGTACGGTTTTAGACGGCTGGACATATGAGGTTAACTGGAACGGGGCAGGTTGGATATTAGACCCCGAAAATGTCGCCGAAAGTTTTTATCAAAAATTATCTTCGGAAATTGCTCCGCTTTTCTATGAAAGAGACCAAAACGGATTACCCCAGGCGTGGATAAAAAGGATGAGGGCATCAATTGAGCTTTCAAAAAAATTTACTACCGAGAGGGTACTGGAAGAATATAAAAAATTACTCTACTCCTAACTTCGAATATACTTTTTGATTGTTTCCACCACTTTCTCAGGCGTTTGCATTGCTTTTACCAGATATTCTTTTACTCCCAGCTTTAATGCCTTTTGTCTTTCCTCTTCTTCGGCAAGATTGGTAAGGGCAACGACCGCAATATCCTTTCCTTTTTCAGTCTGGCGAAACTTTGCCAAATAATCAGTCCCGCTCATTCTAGGAAGCATAATATCAAGAAGTATTATGTCCATTTTTTCTGCAAGTGAGATCTTCAAGGCTTCTTCTCCGTCTTTGGCATTAAGAACTTTAAAGCCTTCGAAGCCAAACTTTTCTGTATACATCTTGAGAAGGACCGGGTCGTCCTCAACAATTAGAACCGTTGGCTGGGCTTCTTGGTTTGGTTCCTGAATTAACTGTAGTTTATCTGCCATCTAAGATTATCTTTCCACTCTAATATTAAGCCAGTAAGTTCATGTTTTCAATTGCAATTTACCCATGACGGAAAATGATTCCTTAAATTTCAGGCAGGAGTTAATTTAAAGTCGAATAATTATTACTTGTTAACTCCCTTTTAGTTAATATATACTCATTTTAGATGAGATTACGACATTATCTTATTTTTTCTCTGACAATTGCTGGCTTATTTTTTCTTGCCGAAAAGGTTCGCGCATCCGAAGGAACAGTTGAACTTCGAAGCACAACGGTCGAACCATACCGCTGTTGGGCAGCCTCGGTCAGAATGCAAAACCAGGAATACAGAATTCCCTTTACCTGCAAATACCTAATATACCCAGCTGACGAGAATATATTTAACTACGTCGTTTGGGCCACTCCAAAAGAAGGAGGAAATCCTATAAAACTTGGAACTCTTGGTTTGGGAAAGGGAGAATTTAAAACCAAGAAAAGTTTCACAGGTCTTTTTGTCACAACCGAGATGAGTAAAGAAACCAAAACTCCTCAAGGACAAACTGTTATGAAAGGTGAGATTAAAGAAGTTGAATTTTTAGAAGAAGCCGCAACTCCCACTCCAACTCCCGCTGAAGAAGAGGAGGCGGTTTCCGAAGAAGAAAAGGTAGAAGCGCCCGTACAAGCTCTCTCGACAAGACAAAAGTTATTATTGGCATTAAGACGGGCGGGAATAGCAGCCCTTGTTGCACTTGTCGCAATCATCGGACTCATATTTGTAGTAACTCGTTCAAGGGGATGAAATTAAATAACTAACGGAAGCTCGAACCAAAAGGTGCTTCCTTTTCCGTCTTCGGAAGCTAGACCAATAATCCCTCCGAATTTCTCCACAAGAAGCTTGGATATATAGAGCCCAAGACCGGTTCCTGTAGTCTTTCCGACGCTTGACTCTGCTCTTGAGAACTTTTTGAAAAGTTTTTCTTGCTCTTCTTTGGAGATACCCGGACCCGTATCTTCTACTTCAAATCTTACCGTCTTGGCATTCGGCTGGGTAAGGCGAACGACTACGGACCCTTTGTCTGTATATTTAATCGCATTACTCAATAAATTCCCTATCACTTCCTGAATTCTATCCGGATCAACACGTACTTTATCCTTAAGCGAAGTGGGGATATCAAGTTTTAGTTCCAGTCCCTTCCTTTCTGCCTCGGGTCTAAATTGGGCAAATACCGTTCGAGTAACGGTTGACAAATTCTCTTCTTCCTCCTGATAGACCATTCTTCCTTCTTCTATCCGGGAAACATTGAGCATGTTGTTGACAAGCCTGATGAGCCTTTCATTTATGGCATTGGCGTCTACCAAAAATCCTCGAGCTTTCTCGGGTATATCTCCAGTGTCTCCTTCAATAATCATTGAGACATAACCTTTAATGGCAGTCATAGGAGCTCTGAGCTCATGCGCCGCCATCGAAATAAACTCATCCTTTTGTGCATCAATTTCCTTGAGTCTTATATTTACTATTTGTAAATCTTGGTAAATCATTAATCTGTTTACGGCAACCCCAAAAACTGAAGATACTCGCTTCAATGCAGTTTTTTCAGAATCAGATAAATCCTCTATATCTTTCTTCATCGAAACCGCGAAGGCCCCCAAACTTTCGTCTCCAAAAACCAATGGATATACAATTGTGGATTTAACTTTCGAAACCTCCTCTATAATTTTAGCTTTTTCTTCTGTTATTAAAGGAGTAAAGACTTTGTAAAATAAATGTGTAACTTCCCTTCTCTTTGAAATATAAGCCTGAGCGACAATATTTTCTTTAATATCCAGTGGTAATTCTAAACTCGAAAGGGGCGAAGCAAACAGTTTTAACGCAATCAGATTTACCTTTGATTTTGTCATAGCAATTACTTTTAAAGAATTTAATTCTGGATTTTTAAGAAAAACAATTGCGGAGAGAAAATTTAAGTCTTTGACTATCACATCAATAAATCTTTGAGTCAAATCCTCAAGTTTAAGAGAAGAGGTGGTTATCTCATAAAGTTTTTGGAGAAGGATTAGCTCTCTATTAGCTCCAAAAAGTTCCAGATTTTTTTTATATAACTCTTTGGTAACTTCTTTATATCTTTGATAGGAACTACTTGTGGATCTTGACACCATAGTAAGAGTTTATACTAACGGTAATGAATTTTAAAGTTTTCAATTACAATAAGATTTCTGGAAGTTCTTTTTTATCAATCGTAGTTAACATTTCCTTTACGACCTCTCTGCAAACCTCCACCGAGGCTCTACCGAATAGAGTAGAGTACTGGTCAACTAGTGATTCTAAAATCTTTTTCCCATCGCCTTCTATCTTCACATCATGATCTCGTATAACCAAACCAGTAACTTTTTTCGCTTCCGACCAAGCAATGGGGCCAATGATTTCCTCTTGTTGTTTTATGATAACACTTACAAGCGATTCGTAGACTTTGACCATATCTTATTTTTTTCTTAGATCCGGATCGAAACTATTAATTGCAACAGCAAGAATAAACATTGTCGTAGTAAACATAAAATCAACGAAGTGACCATTGAAGTAAATTCCCACAGTGGTGGTATAAGAAAATGTAAAATCAGTGAAATAGTTGAAGACAAAACCTAAAAAAAGAAGAGTCACCACGGGTTTGTAAGTCCCTCCGAGAAAATTTCGAGATAAACTATAAACCAGGACTATTATTGTAAGAATCACCACGTCTCCTATTGGATAAAACAAGTCGAAAAAGAGTTTCAGTCCTCCTTCAAATAATTCAATTTCCCCCCCTCTTGCAACTATAAACAATAAATAGTAAGAAATCAGCGACACCAAAACTGGGATAGCTAGAAAAAGTAACTTACCGCTTTTTAAACGAAAGCCAAATCTCGCTCCAGTTACTTTAGAAAGTTCAAATATCCCATATGACCAGAAGGGCCAACTTAAGATAAAAAATCCATCTGCCAAAGACGGATACGGAACTTCAACTTCGGTAAAAAAGATATAATAGTCCCAAACTACCATTCCTAACGCCCAGGTTATCAATCCGTAAGAAAGCCCAACCATGGCCCTTCCCATTGCACTTTTTATCCCACCCCATTTTCCTGCTTTAGAAAGACCAAATATGCCTCCAAGAAGGGGAATTATGGTAAGGGGGATTTGTAAATAAAAACCTAATCTATCCTCCGAATGTCCTGTAACAATCAAAAAGTAAATCCAAAAAACAAAAGATAACAAATAAACAAACCCTATAATTTTACTTTCTCTTGAAAAATTCATTATTATTAAAAAAATAGTATCATAGTTTTAACTCCTGGTAAATGTACTCCTTTGGAATATCAAAACCATTAAAGGGTGCTGCACACATCACAGTATAACCTCCTGTATTTAATAAATAAATTCTCTCTCCTATATTTAATTTAGGCAATATCACTTCCTCGAATGGAGTATCCAAGCTGACACAAGAAGGCCCCCCTATGTTATAGACTTCTTGCTTTCTATTATTATTTTCAACGACAATAGGATAGAATTTTCTGTCAGGAGTTTCAATCGCTTCAATCAAACCGTTATATGTCCCTACGTCTATATATAACCAATTAGTCAAGCCTCTCTTAGCTTTTCCTATGACTTGTGTAACAAGAACCCCAGAATTGGCAACAACAGCACGTCCTGGCTCCATAGTTAAAGTTACAAATCCGCCCGTTTTAAATTTTTTTTGGATCTCTTTCGTTACCAGCTTTCCTATCCTACTAATACCCGGTACAGATTTAATATATTTTACGGCCAAACCTCCTCCGATGCTCAGAAATTTAAGATTCATCCCTAAATTGTGAGCTTCCTTCCAAATCTCATCGCAAATATTTAAAGCTCTGACCCAGTTTGCGGGATTTGTGCATTGAGACCCAACATGGAATGTTAAACCGAACTCCATTAATTTTTTTGATTTTATATAGGTTAAAAAGCGAGGAAATTCTGTAACATCTATTCCAAACTTACCAGTCAGCTTCCATTCACTTCCCTCATTATCGACAGCGATTCTCGCTACAACTTTACTTCCCGGTGCATATTTTGAAATCTTATCCACTTCCTCATAACTATCTGCAGCCATAACCCAAATGTTATTTTTTCTCAAAAACTTTAAAAACTCTGGGGACTTGATAGGGTGCATACAGATTATCTTTGTGGGCGACACGTTTTGTTTTAACAGTTGTATTGATTCATTAACCGAAGCAACCTCAAAACCTGAACCTAAATCTTTGAGCAGATTTATTATTTTTAGGTGGGAGTTGCACTTCATAGCATAGTAAATATCAATTCCATGAAATACTTTTGCAATCTCTTCATAGTTTTTCCTTATTCTATTTAAGTCGTAGATGATAAAAGGTGTCTTTATTTTTTTTAATTTTTCTAAAAAGGTTTTGTTTAGTCTCATTTCTACTTTGCCACACCTCGATAATAAAGAATGCCTACTAGAATTATTGCGACTAATGCTATAACTTTATCTGATATCGAGAGTGTAAAAAAACTTCCACTTATAATTGCTAAACTTATTATCGTTACAACAAACCATATTAGAGTAATAACGAGAGCATTTTCAACACCTTGTTGATAAAGAAAGAAAGTAGATGCAATGTACGTGATGAGGCCAACCCCAAATATCGAAAGTGTTTTTAGAATTTCGATTATCCTCGTAAGCCCTTGGTAATTCCAAATTTTTGGTGCTCGTCCAAAAGCAAGTCCGTCAAAAAAACCTGTGATCGCCATTAAAACTATTGCAAAAATTAAATTTAGTTTCATTCCTTTCTTCTATTAGAAAAAATAATACAATTAATTATAGTCCATTATAGTCCGAAAACACTAAAAATTAATAATATATATTTATTATTGAGGTTAAGCGTGAAACTGTTATTATTGGGTCGTCAATTTCTCCTGTAGTTTGAGCGTGAAAGCAATTGTTAATTTCACAGTGGATAAATTGAAACGCCGGGGATTTTATCGAAGTGTTTTTGGTTGAGAGTTACAACAGTTGCGCCTACTTCCAATGCTGTTGCTGCTACGATGTAATCAGGAACTTGAAGAGTTGGAATATAGTCTCTGTAAATTTCACCAGCTTTCTTCCCAATACTCCAACTCAAATCAATCAGTTTAAATAACATAGTAATATTTAAGATTTTTTTAATTATGTAAGCATTCGACGAACTTTTTCCGGAAAATAACTCAAAGGCAACTACTGTAGGTAAATAAAGCTCTGTGTTTTCTTTGTCTACAGTCTCCAAAAAATCATTCCACCGGTTTCCACCCCTTAGGTAGTCAATCAAAATACTAGTATCAAAAACTAACTTCATCTATTTTTTTTAGGCTTCGCTAAACCTCTATCCCATTTTCCCAAAAAATTTGCAGCACCGGGCCTTCTTAAAGGATTATCCTTCGGATCATAATCCTTTAAAATACCGTGCGCCGCGTCCATTGCCTTTTTAAGCCCTTTCCAGTCAACTTTAGTTTTTCTAGAGACTATCACTGCAACTTCTTTAGAATTTTTCTCCACTACGACCTGAGTTCCAAGAGAAACCTTTTCTAAAAGTTCAAAGAAGTTATTTCTCGCATGAGTTGCTGAAACTTTGATTGTATTCATACTTCAAATTTAGCACTCAATGTACATCTTGTCAATAGATTTTCTGAACTTTCAGAAGTATTTTATCTATCCACGGTTATCGGATCATCTATTTCGCCGGTTGCCGAAGCATGGAGACGGCCATTTACGTCGACATAAATAGTATAACCGGTATTTGCCGCATCTCCCGTTTTCGGATCCGCAGGCATTGCAACCATGTATACCGGCACAATTTCTTCACCCGTTTCTCCGGCCCCTGCTAAATTAAAACAGGTAACGTCGGTCCCTATGCATGTAGCGGAAGTTGGAAAATTACTTGTATCCGGATCCCCGTCCGTGTCAGGAAGATCCCCACTATGTTCCTGTGAATATTGCAAGATCGAAGAAAGAATTGCTACAAGGTCGGTATTCCTTTCAGTATCCCTTGCTTTAGCAAGCTGCCTTCCGGGATTTACTCCAACAATTATTACCGTAGACAAAATTCCAATTATGGCCATTACGACCAAGAGTTCAATTAGAGTAAACCCGAAATTAGTAGTTAGTAGTTTGTAGTTAGTAGTTTGTAGTTTCTTTGATATTTGACCCGCCTGTTGGACGGGCAGGTATTTGATATTTGATATTCTTTTCATACTATTCTCTAACCTCCAAGGGTATAGTCTTTTTTTCTAAAGCCCAAGAATAGGCTTCGTTCAAATTATCTTTATTTATAAAAAGTCCAGTTTCTTCCCCCTGATCAAGCTCATAAGCAACAAGGTACGAATTAAAAACTCCGCGAAAAGATACGACAACAAGAATCGCCAAAAGTATCATTACCACGATAAAAACTATGTAAAATTTATCAATCTTTTCCCAATTCATCTTTAACATACAAAAACACCCCGTATTTATATATTATCACACCAGCTTCTTCCTCTTTGGGTGACTTTTCAGCTTCCACTCGAACAGTTCTAAAAAGAAACGCTAAAGTATCTATTTTTTCAAGATCTTCGGCAATTACCTCCCAGCTTCCTGCTAACTCAATTACAACCGGTATTCCGTAGTTACCGGTTTTATCTTTTACCACCTTCTGACTTACGAACGTAACTTTCTGTATCGCACTACTTTCACTTTTTAGCTTTTCCACCTCGTTGACAAAATTTACCACTCCCGCTTCATCCAAAAAAAGTGCCTCAAGCACGCTTATCTTATCTTTGGCTTCTTCTATTCCTGAAAACTCGTATGAGATATTTGCCTCACTTAAAATTTTTTCGGATTTTAAAGCCTTCAATTCACGGGCTTTTTCCGGAAGTTTGGTAAGAATAGCTATCAGAAGTACAATTGAAATTAAGTTTATTACTCCCAAAATAATGTCTTTAGCCGAAAACGGAAAATTGTTAGTCTTTCCGTCTTCCTCAGATTCTTTCGGAGCCAAGGCTCCCTTTACCTCGGATGCTACTCTCTCCACCTCTTTTCGCGGCAGTTCCTTCGGTACTTTCTCTTTCTCTTCATTCTCGGGCGGGAGTTCCTTTATATCGGTCAGGTATTTATTCTTACTACGATCGTTGGGATTTTGCACCTGAGAATCGTCTTTTTTAATTTGATTAGCTTTTATTGCCATACGTTACTTTTTTTTATATAAAAAGGTTATTTCAAACTCCAGATTTATTTCTTTTTCAAAATTGGAAATCGGTATTACCACCTCGGAAAAATTCTCATAAGATTCCAGATTCTTTTTAAAATCAATAAGAGTATTTCTGTCGGATGAGATGCCCGATAACCTGATAAGTCCCTTGTCCAAATCAACGCCATAACTATTGAGAGTTATCCCCGTCACCCTTGCTTTTTGAATCTTGTTTAAAATGTCCTGGGTAAGGGTAAACTCCTTTTTGATTTTAATCATTTTTTCAGTAACCGTATTTATTAAAGTCACGTCCTTTATCGCAACTTGTCTTTGCTGAGTAATCTTTTGATTTTTTAGGCTCTCGGCTTTGAGGCTGCCTATCTCCTGAACCATAAAAAGATATCCCCCTAGAACCACCAAAAAAGAAATCCAAACAAATAAGGTTATAGTCAGGGTGAGTCCCCAAACCTGAAGCTTCAATCTTTCTTTCCTGTACTTTTCTACCAAATAAAGTGGCAGAAGATTTAGTGAGAAGGGATCTGACGGTTCGGATATTTGTGTCGAAGCCATTGATAAAGGAATGAGATATTCTTGAATCCTACCTTCCTCAAAATTTCCAACGTCACATTTTATCTTCACGATCGGCAGTTTGAGTATATTGGTAATCTTTTGGTTAATTTCCTCATCTATCTCCAGTCCGCCAACCAATACTTGACTCACTTTTATCTCCTTGTAGTGATTGATCATTCTTGATGCGGTTTTTACTATTTCTTCCGAACTCTTAGCGTGAATGACTGAAGTGCCTTTAATTTTTTCGTTTTGAGAAACTATAAGAATAGTTTCACCAAAATTTTTGTAAATAATTAAATTCGCCGTATCGCTTTTTGGAGACAATCTGACCAAACCAAGCGAAGGAATTTCTACCATCAAAGGGAAAAGCCCGGCTTTTTCTACACCCTCGACATACCTCATCAGAAGATCCTTATTTACTGCTACCAACAAAGTTTCAAAACCTTCAGGCGACTTCTCGACGATTTTCCAGTCCATTATAAGTTCTGTTGCCTGGGTGGGCAAAAACTCCTGCGCCTGCCAGTTGACGGCCTCGTCTAATTCTGACAGTGGAAGGTGAGGCAGCTTCAACAACTTCGTAAAAGTGGAAAACTCAGGCAAAATTAAACCAACAGTTTTTTCATTAAAATGAAATTTGTTCCAGACGCTCTTTAAAACCTTGGCCAAGGTTCCCGGATCGACGACTTTATAATTTTCAATTACGCCTTCTGGTAGATCAACAGATGCGTGTCTAACTACTTTTTTTCTATTTGAAGAAACTTCGGCAACTAAAAGCTTATTAGGTAAAAAATATATTGATACGAACGACTTTCCGAACATAGGCAGGATAAATTGTTCATCGTTAATCGTTATTCGTTCATCGTTTAAAGATATTGTGTTTACGACGAACTATCAACAAACTAACGAACTAACAATATAATTATCCCAGATGCTATACTTAATATCAATCGAGAAAGAATCTTTCTTATCAATCCATGCTGCCCAAAAAACAACCACGCCAAGGACAAATTCTTCTATCAATCCTTATCGCGATTGCCGTTTTTGCAATTTTAGTCAATGCGCTTTTTACGCTGATCGCAGCTTCTTTTGACCTTGTTTCTTTAAATAAAACAAGAATAACCGCCCGTCATTTGGCGCAGGAAAAAATGGAGCTCGTCAGAAATCTTTCATATGAGGATGTCGGAACCGTCGGTGGTATCCCGGACGGCATAATTGAACCGGAAGAAATGGTGCGTAGAAATGACCTAAATTATACAATTAAAACCGACATATCATATATTGACGATCCCTTTAACGGGGTCGGAGCCGACACAGATTATAAAAGAGTCAGGATTGAAGTTTCCTGGGAAGGACTGGCCGCCTCAAGAAAAAATCCCGTCATCATGATAAGCGATATTGCTCTTGGTACACTTGAAGACGTCGAGGGGGGAAACTTAATCATCCAAGTTTTCGATGCAAACGGCGATCCGGTACCGCAGGCTCAAGTTACTATTGTAGCTAACGAAGTAAATCCGCCTGTTAATTTGACCGTTAATACCGACTCGAATGGAAGAGTCGTCCGTCCCGGTGCTAGCCCCTGCGTTGAATGCTATCAAATAACAGTTACAAAAACGGATTATTCAACCGATAGAACTTATGCGACAAGCGAGGTTGCAAATCCAATAAAGCCCCACATGAGTGTTTTTTTGGATCAGGTAACACGGGTAAGTTTCGCAATTGACCGAACGGGAAACCTAGCCATTTCATCTTTTGACTCAAGAGAAAATAATTTCGCTGCACTTGGAAATGTTAGCTTTAGACTTCATGGAAATAAAATTATAGGAACCGACGCTTCAGCCCAACCTGTCTATAAGTACGATGAAACACTGACTACGGATTCGGGAGGCGTCCGTAATCTTTCTAATATGGAATGGGACGTATATCAAATCTTGATGCCCACCCCAACGACGTATGATATTTCAGGAATCTCTCCCCCTCCTCCAATCAATCTAGGCCCAGGGGGTAGTCAAGAAACAGAATTTTCGATAAATGCTTATACAACACACAGCTTTTTCATTACCATCAAAAGTCCATCGCTTAACCCCATCGCTTCGGCCTCGGCTCATCTATTTGACGGCGGAGGATTCGATCAAACAAAAGAAACGGGAATTTCGGGAAATCCTGACTATGGACAAGTCCTTTTCTCGGGACTATCCGAAGATACTTACACCCTTGAGGCAACTGCTTCGGGATATCTTGACTTTAGCGGGGATTTTGACGTATCGGGAGGAACTACTGCTGACCTTGTCCTGACACCACAATGAAAAAAAATAGAAATTTACCACAATATGGATTTACTCTTATCGAAGTCCTTGTCTCTGCTGCAATCTTGGTAATACTTGCGGCAGGATTTTTGGGACTGCAATTTATTATCAGCCAAAACCAAGTGACCGCCTGGCGTAACTATCTGGCTATTGAAGCCGCAAATTTAAGTCTCTCAAATATAAGCCGCGAGTTGAGAGACGCTCGCCAAAGCGGAACAGGAGGATATCCCTTGGAGGTTTCCAACGATCAAGAAATAGTCTTTTATTCGGATATTGACTACGATGCGGAAGTTGAGAGAGTAAGATATACACTGTCGGGCACCGAACTAATAAAAGGCACTACCGAGCCGGTAGGAGAACCTGCAACATATCCTGCCGATAGCGAAAAAACTAAAATATTAACCGACATCATCAGGAACGGAGCTAGCCCAGTTTTTTACTATTACAATACCGACTGGCCCGAAGATACGACCAATAATCCCCTTCCATTGGATTTACGCATTTCCGATACCCGCCACATAAAAATCATTTTAATAACAAATCCCAAAGCAGATAGCCCTGACTTTGACTTTATACTGGAATCCGATGTTAGACTAAGAATGCTGAATTAAAAATATGAAACGTGGCACTATTACCCCGGCTCTCCTTGTAATTGCTTCTGCTTTCATCATTATCATCTATGGTTTACTTTTTATACTTTCTTTACAATTCGACTTTTCCCAAAGACAAATCGCAAATGAAAGAGCATTAAATATTGCCGAAGCCGGAATAAACTACTACCGCTGGCACCTAAGCGTTGATCCCGACGACTATACGGACGGAACAAATAATCCCGATCTTATGCCTTATGAACACGATTACTCCGACCCCCAGGGTGATGTCATCGGAAAATATTCATTAGAAATCGAGGCTCCCACGGAAAGCTACCAAGTTGTTACCATCAGGTCAACAGGTTGGCTAAACCAGTATCCCAGAGTAAAACGAACAATTACAGTCAAGTACGGAAGAGTTACTCTGACCAAATACGCATTCCTACATAATTCCAACATGTGGTTCGGAAATGATATCACGGTAACCGGACCTGTTTTTTCTAATGGAGGAATACGTCTTGACGGACACAACACATCAACCGTCGAGAGCGCGAAGGAGACATATATCTGCGGAATCGAATCAGGTTGTACAGGTGCCGGTGGCGAGGAAAAACCGGGCATCTGGGGAAACGGAGAGATAGACGAGCTCTGGAGTTTTCCTGTTGCGCCGATTGACTTTGAAAGTATAAAAGTAGACTTTGGCGACATGCAGGCTTCGGCAATCACAAGCGGTCTTAACTTGGGACAGTCCGGCGCACAAGGCTATCACCTTAAATTTAGCGACGACGGAAATGTAAGCGTCTATAGAGTTACCGGAACTTCACCAATTTTAGCTTATTCTCTTGAAAACGGCTGTGAAAGTTTATACGAGATAATTACCAGTGAGGTAGCAACAGGAACTTATTCTCTCGCATCTGTACCAATCATTTTTGCTGAGGATAACGTCTGGGTTGAAGGAATAGTAAACGGAAAAACGACAGTTGCCGCTGCCCGTTTCCCTCTGGGAACTTTTAATGCAAATATCTGGCTTAAAGACGATCTAACCTACCTAGCCAGGGACGGGAATCATAAATTAGGCTTGGTTGCAGAGAATGACATAATAATAACAAGGGGTGTTCCAGAATATTTCGACCTTGACGGAGCACTTTTAGCCCAAAACGGAAGAATCATAAGGCATCACTACGGCTGGTTTGGCTGCAGATCGCCGGGAAGCGACAGACTCAAAAACGAATTTAATTTCTACGGTTCACTTATCAGTAATCAAAGAGCTTACTGGAATTTTTCAAGTGGTGCCCGATCTCCTGCCACGGGATTTGTAAAGTCGACGCTTGACTACGATTCAACAAACTTCGGTAGCCCACCCCCTTATTTCCCGACCTTTGGCGGATATAGGTTCCTTTCTTGGAAAGAAGAAAGATCAGATTAGTAAAGACAAACCGTATTTGAAGTAACTGATGGCAAGTTACCGCTAGGAGCTTGGCCGCACACCTCTCTAAATGGATCATTCTCCCGAAAGCTTTTTGATTCGAAATCATTTGTTTTCGTAAACTCCTCATTAAAGTATTCGCTAAGCGAGGGGTCTTTACTTTTTTGTCCTTCCTCTAGTATTACTGCGTCTCTTGGTCCCCCTTTTGATACCGCCCTTTGCTTGAATAAACTCAAAACCAAAATCCCAAAAGATACAAAAAATAAAAATAAAACAACAAAAAACAAAATTGGAGCATCAACTTTCTTTTCCTTTTTTTCTTTGGTCACAATCTTTAAAATCCTTCTAAACCAGAAACTACTGAATAAATAGGCGTAATCATGATTACAACCATTACTCCCACCGCAATCCCAATAATAAGCATCAAGAGTGGCTCAAGTAGAGCCGTTGCTCGCTTTAAACTATAGTCGACCTCCATTTCATAAAAACTGGCTAATTCTTCCAAAACGACTTCTAAACTGCCGGTTTTTTCACCTGCGCGGATTGTTTGCACCATTGTCACCGGAAAAGACTTTTTATGTTTAGTCAAAATTTCGGCCAAACTCTCTCCCTTGGCAACACCGGCAGAAAAATCCTTTGCCTGTTTTTTAAGATGTGGTTGCTTTAAAACGTCAGAAGAAACGTCAAGTGCAATCATTATGGGAACTCCGCTTTTCAGAAGCGTAGACAAGGTTCTTGCAAAGCGGGCAGTATCCAGTTGATCCATGACTTTGGAAATTACGGGAAGCTTTACCAGGAAAGAAAAAATTGCGGTTCTTGTCTTTTTAATAAGAAATAACATAATAAAAATAAATATCATACTAAAGAATGCACCGAGAGTAAGGGCCAAATTCTCACTTACGCCTTTACCAAGATTTAATACGAATCTTGTGACCACAGGTAATTCGACATTAAGAGAAAGAAAGACGTCGCTCATCTTTGGAAGCACAAAACCAAGCATGATACCAGCATTCGCGATCATTGCTGCGATAATAATGGCCGGATACATCATTGAGCTTTTTACTTTCTGAGACAACTCATAAGAAGATAAAAGTTGCTTTGCCAAATAGTCAAATGATTTTTCCAAAGTTCCAGATTCCTCTCCTGCTTTTACCATTGTCAAAAACACCGCGTCAAAGTCCTCCTTATATCTGGCAAGAACAGAAGATATGCTCTCTCCTTTTTGAATATGAAAGGTTGTGTCAAAAAGAACTTCCTTAAGTTTCCTACTTTGGGTTTCCTGACGAATTATGTCGAGCGCTTCCGGAAGGGGTAGTCCTGCCCTGAGCATTGTTGCCAAGAATCGACAAAAAGCTGCCTTTTCCGAAACCGAGATCCCGCCCCCGAAGATATTTATACCGCCTTTTTCCAAAGCTTTAATCGTCAATATCTGAAACTCATCAGACTGTAAAAATGATACCGCTTCTTTTTTGTTCCCGGCTTGGACCACGTCTTCAATAACTTTTCCTTCCTTATCTTTTGCTTTGTATTTATATAACGGCATATCAATTTTCTCTCACCACTCTTATTACCTCCTCAATTGTCGTTAATCCTGATGAAACTTTATCAAGTCCATCTTGCAACATTGTCGTCATTCCATCGCTAGCTGCTTGTTTCTGAATCTCGTCGCTGGTTGCTCTTTGGGTGACTAAGTTTTTTACTTTTTCTGTTACTTCCAGTGCTTCATAAATTCCGATTCTTCCGACGTAGCCTTTATGGTTACACTGACCACAACCCTGACCCTTGTAAAATTTCTGTCCCTCAAGGCTAAATCCTAAATCTTTTGAAAGTTTTTTCCTAATCATCTCATCGGGAGTATATTTGACAATGCATGAAGAGCAAATTTTTCTCACCAGTCTTTGAGCAATAACCACATTCAAAGTTGAGGCCAAAAGAAAATCTTCAGAACCCATATCCAAAAATCTCGGGATGGCGCCGGCTGCCGTATTTGTATGAAGAGTGGAAAGAACAAGATGTCCTGTTAATGCCGAATGTATTGCAATTTCCGCGGTTTCATTGTCCCTAATTTCCCCAACCATGATTATGTCGGGATCGTGACGCATTAAAGACCTGAGTCCTGTCGCAAATTCCACGCCCGTCTTTGGATTTACTTGAATCTGTGTAACTCTGCCTATGGCATACTCGATGGGGTCTTCTATGGTACAAATCTTCACTTCGATTGTATTTAATATATTTAGTATCGAATAAAGCGTAGTTGTTTTTCCTGAACCCGTTGGGCCGGTAACTAGAATCATGCCGTGGGGCCTTGTAATATTGGCTCTAATGATTTCGAGGTTATGCCCTACCAAGCCAAGTTCTTCAAGACTAAGGGGTCTATTTGTTTCTTGCAGAAGTCGCATCACTACATTTTCGCCGTAAAATCCAGGAATAATCGAAATTCTAAGCGAGACAACATCCTCGTCAATAATAAATTTATATCTTCCGTCCTGCGGAACCCTGTGCTCGTCAATCTTCAGATTCGAAAGGATTTTTATTCTTGCAACGAGCGCCGCTTCGACACCTCTCGGAAACTTGACGATGTCGCGGAGTACTCCGTCTATGCGAAAACGAATGACAACCTCTTCTTCTTGCCTTTCTACGTGGATATCTGAAGCTTTTTCGCTGATTGCAAAGCTGAAGATTGTGTCCAAAATCTTTATAATCGGTACTTTTTCGGCAAGTTTAGCCAAATCTTCCTCTTCCTCGGCTCCGACCTCGGTCGTCCCTACTTTTTTTATATTTTCGGAAATTATTTTTTCGAAATCCTCTTTTATGCCCTTTTTATACTGACCCAAACTTCTTACCAAATCGTCCCGGGTTGCAAAGTATTGTTCAATCTCTAAGCCCGTATTTCGTTTTGCAAACTCCAGCGCTTCAAAATCCTCCGGATTCTCCATGGCAAGCTTAAGAACTTTTCCTTCCTGGCCAAAAGGAATTATTCTGTAAACTCTTGCCATCTTTTCGGGAATCAGGGAAAGGACTTCGGGAGGAATGTTCAAACGCCTGATATTGGCAAAAGGGATGTCGTAGTGCTCCGCAATCAGCTTCCCAACAGTATCCTCGTTAATCGCACCTCTGAAGATAAGTGTGTCAACTACGTCTTTATTCAGTTCACTTGCACTTTTTGCCGCATCGTCAAAGTCGGCTTCGCTGACAAAACCGCTTCCTACAATAATCTTTTTTAGAGTTTCAATTGGCAGTTGCATGGACAGAATAAATAGTTAATTAAAAAACTAACCTAATTAATACTAATACATTTCATTATACAATGGAAAATAGGGAGGTGCTGTCGTAACTATGGCTAAGCGGCTCTTGCACGGCGTTTTTTAAGCCAGCGCTCAATAGCTTGAGCCGGAATAAGAGTCAAAACGCTTCCAATTACAATTGCGGCTCCGAGGGCTGCATTAAACAAAACATATATTCCGGCGCCAACTGCAATTAATACCGTATCGGCTTTTTTTGAAAGCTCAACCACCCTTTCAGATAATGGCTTTCTTTCCGCACCTGCCATACTAAATTATAACCTTAAATAATAACTTGATATAATCTAGTCATCTCTCTTGGCACCATACTGACCAAGAGGAAATATCTTACTTATTTCGCCATGACTAAACATAGGAAAGGTTTTGCATATCCAAACGATCCGATTTTACTAAAGAAAGCGGAAAAGATACTTGTGAATAAAATAAATTCTCCAGAGATCCAGAAACTTGCACAAAAAATGCTTGCTAAGGCGTACCCCGAACAAGGAGATAAAAGTAAACCAGTATTAGTTGGCTTGGCTGCTCCCCAAGTAAAAATTTCAAAAAGAATAATTTTAGTTGATGTAGGCGCAGACGGTCATGGAGGAGTATCAGACCTTCGGGTTTATATTGATCCGAAAATTACTTGGGAATCCGAAGAAAAAGAAGAGTGGTATGAAGGTTGCTACTCAACCGATCGAGTATGCGGAGTTGTATCCAGACCAAAAACAATAAAAATTAAAGCTTATACAAAAAGCGGTAAACCAGTGGAGGAAAAGCATACCGGTTATGTGGCTAGGATATTCCAACACGAGATTGATCATCTGAACGGGATAGAGTTCGTTACCCATATAAGGGATGATGATAAACTTCATTGGGTTGAAGATAATGAATTCCCAATTTATAGAAATAATGAGGGTTGGAGAAATTGGCCAAAAAAATGCCCGAGAGAAAAGTGGGAGAAAATTAAAGGAATTAAATAATATTCCATCGCTTAATTATCCCTCGATACTACTTTCCCTATATCTTATATCTTACTTCTTACTTCTTACTTCTTACTTCTTACTTCTAACCTCTATTTTCTCACCTTCTCGTACCAATCGTTCAGAATTTTGGCGACGACGTCTTTTGCTCCAAGACCAACAGAGAGCCCGACAACCAAAACTATCGTATATGTTAAGCCTTGGAAAAATGTAGCAATTAGACCCCTGGCAATTTGCAATTGCTCAACCGCGGCAAAGAAAGTTACCAAAATAATAACCCAGCGAGTAAACTTAGCAACAGGTTTTGCAGCTTCGTGATCAACCGAGGCAAAAGCCCCCCGAACAACGCTCTCCACAACCCCGGCAACAAAATACCCTGCTCCGAAAATAAGAGCAGCGGCCAAGATATTAGGAATATAAGAAAGAACCCTGGCAAGGACTTCTGAAACGACCGAAAGCCCCAAAATATCAACGGCCGTCAAGAAAAATACCAAAATTACAATCCATTGAAAAAAAACGGCCAAAACTCCAGCTAAATCAAGCTTAATTTCGGCCTTTTTTAAATATTGCTCTATTCCTAACGATTCTGAAAGCTTTTCAAACTTAACCGCTTTCAAAAGCTCGTTTACCAGCCGCTTTATCCAATAAGCCAAAATAAGTCCGATTGCAAAAATGACAATTGCGCCTAAAACGGTGGGTAAAATTGCCAAAAAAGAAGTCCAAACTTGTGCCCAAGAAGAAATCAAAGCTTGCTGCCAAACAGAAACACCTCTCATTTTTATTCACCTCCCTCCGGGCCAGAGGCCCTTCGGGCCGGTGGCTTTCTATATGTTTATTCTTCCATATTTTTCACGAAATTTCAATAGCTACCCATCAACAGAAAGACCCCAACTTTCGGTGGGGTCAATTCATATACTCTGGAAGTTAGTAAGAACCTCGCATTCTGCGAGAACCTTGGCTTGCCACTATTCTGTAACTAAAAAATCCACCCGATTGGTGGATTTTTTAGTCTCTGGAGGCTAGTAAGCCAGGTTCTGTTTCCCACGTTCATGTAAACTGAACGTGGTAGACGACAATCTATCTGAAATTGATGTTGGCTCAATTTCCCCCGCCGTTATGCGGGGCGCTCGTTGCATTCTCACTATCCCGACTGTCAAAGTGAGTTTCGACGATTGCTGCCTCTAGGATTACCCGTTTCACTCTTCCAGCTTGTCCTGCAAAGCAGGATTTAGCCAAAAGCTCGTCTCTGTTGCTCTCGAATCCTGTTAATTCAGAATCCGTCTCCGTCTGTTTTCACTGGCGGAGCACTAGCTGTTGGCCTTCGGCTTCGCTCAGGCTACCCTGAGTTACATCGAAGGGTTCCAGTCGGAGTTTTAAACTCCGTTGAGTGTCGGCTTGCAGCCTGGACTTTCCTCTACGTTCATGTAAACTGAACGTAGTAGCCGTCCTTCCTCCAGAGTGCCTGTATTATACCATACCAAAGCTAAACTTTTAAGGTAGGGTTAACAAATCGGTCTTGAAAGAGATTATTTCTCTCCCTTGAGAAGATATTCTTTTGCAAATACTTGAATTGTCAGATAAACCGGCACTGCGATTAAAATCCCTATAAATCCTGCGAGTCTAAAGCCAAGTGCCAGCGCCAAAAGTGTTATCACAGGATTAACCCCGGTAGACTTTCTCATAATTTGGGGAACAAAAATATAATTTTCCATTTGCTGAACCAAAAAGGCTAAAGCGGCCGTTGCAAACCCCAATATCGGCGAAATCCCAAAACCAATAAGAACCGCCGGAACGGCCGCCAGAATTGGACCGATATAAGGAACTATTTCCAAAATCCCGGCCAGAATTGCCAAGGGAAGTGCAAAAGGAAGACCTAATAGTCTCAATCCTATATAGGTCGTCAGACCCACAACAAACATTAGTGTTATTTGGCCAATAGCCCAACTCCCAAGTCTCACCTCAAGCGTGTTCATTACTTTTACAAACCTGTCCTTTTTGCTTTCGCCAATAAAATTAGCAAGTTGTTCTTCCAATTTCTCTCTTTCGGATAACAAATAAAAAGCAAATACCAGTACTGCAACCACCCCCAATACATTCGAAAATAGCGACAGGGTAAGCTTTGCAATTTGTGCCGGTAGAGAACCCAGTTGGGTAATTAACTGCTGAATAATTCGGTCGCTTATTACTACCGAAAAACCGACATTCTCCAAAAATCTCGGAAGATTATTAATAAAAGATGAAGTTTGCTCGACCAAAGGCGGGACTATAGCGGCTACCGAAAATCCAATACCCGATAAAAGTATGACGTAAGCCACAATTATTGAAACTGTTCGTGGAATTTTATATCTTGAGAATTTCACGACGAAAGGATTTAATATCGCCGTTATCAAAAGAGCAAGATAAAGTTGTAAGATGATGTCACGAATATAGTATAAAAGCCATAAAAAGGCCAAAAAAAGGACAGTAAATATTATTGTCTTGTGGGATATTTCAATTTTTCTCGGCATGATAGTAAATTCTCTTATTATGCCATTTTCCCTCAACCTATTCTACATTATTTTTAACTACTCGCACTTGTGTATTTTTTAAGCGCAAAATTCCAAAAGCGAAGGGAGATAAACATAAAGACTCCTGCAATTCCTATAGCCAAAAGAATCCCCTGGAAGTTTACAAGTCCGAAAAATGCCTTTGCCGGATACGTCATCATTATTGCAACAGGTATAAAATATGTGAGGATTCCTCTTACGGGTTGTCTATAAATATCGATTGGAAATCTGCCCATCGCAGTAATATCCCGATAGATCATTATAGTATGGTCAACTTCCAGATTTATGATTCCCAAAGAGATGACAATAATATGAAATGCGGCTGTTATCAAAAAACCTGTTAAAAGAAGTAGTAAATAAACAAAAATTTGGTAGGGCGTCGGGGTGAGTAAATTTCCTACATAAATTGTTGCGGCATAAAGCGGTGGGAGCGTTATCAAATCAATTACATCGGCCCCTCCCAATAAAACTCTGAAAAGTGCGTTCATAGGTTTTGCCAAAATAAGATCAAAGTCCCCGGTGATCACAAAAGTTCTGAACCTATACACTTCTCTGAAAAAAAATTGTGACGTGGTATCGACAACCATGAAAGTAAGAAAGAAAAAAATTGCTTGTGTAGAGTTGTAACCGGCAAGATTTTCCGCTCCTTTAACCAAGAAAAACAAAAATGCAATGAAAAATAAGAAGCGTAGTACTTTGCCGACCAAAAAAATTAAAAGTACGTTTTTTTGGTTCAAGACCATTAAAAAAGAATTCTTAGACATAAATACCCAGATCTTAAAGTAGTAAATTAAACGTTTAACGTCCATAAGCTTGGTAGGCTTTGAAACCTTTATTCCAGACCCACTTCATAAAAAACCACAAAATCACAATCCATACCAAAGAAACAACAATTCCCTTTAAAAGCAAAAGTCCTGTAATTTTCCCTAAATAAACTTGCAAGGGAAAAAAGATTAAATATGGAAATGGTGTAAAACTTAATATATTTTGCAGGTTAGCCGGAAGTATGTCTAAAGGAAAAAGTGACCCTGAAAGAAATTCTACTAAAATTACCGTCACGAGGAAATGCCCACCCCAACCCATTTCCGGCGCCCAAAATGGTATTACGTTTACGATAAACAATATTAGATAAAAGGTATATATTGCTATGCATATTGCCACCACAGAAAGAAGTATTTGAAAAGGATTAGTCTGGAAATAAAAAGGCGGCTTTAATATCAAGTAGAGTATCCCAAACTCAAATACGGCAAATATTAGATTTAGTGCTTTACTTGAAATATCTCGGGTTAACCAGTATTTGAAATAACTTACAGGTTTTAGTAAATAGTTAATAATGTCTCCTCTTGCAATTTCGCCTGCCACGTCCTGCGCTCTTGCGGATAATACAAAAGCTTTAATAAATATTAATCCGAAGACATAAGTCAGAATTCTATCTCTATCGTAGCCAAAAAGTTCACCTTCTCTAAAAGAGAAAACGGTATCCCACAAAAAAAAGACGACAAAAATTTGTAAAACATTTCGTACCCTCCACATGATAAAGTTCAATCTGTAAGCAAACTCTTGCTGAAAAGAAATTTTGAATACTTGTAGATACTTGTTCATTTATAATCCGACCCGAATGATACGAATTAAAACCCGAATTGTCCGAATTGAATCTTATTAGGATCATTCGGATGTATTCGGATATTCGGGTCGCTATTTATTTTTCTTAACCACCTCTCCTTTAAACACCCTTCTTATAATGTCTTCAACAGGCTCCTCTTCTATCGTCAGGTCAGCTACCGGAAAGTTTTGCAAAAGCTCGGCTGCAGCAACTGCCGAAGCTTCACGAGGAACTGCAATAATCGCCTGTGGATAGGAGAAACGTTTTACCCTTCCAATATCGTCAAATCTTTTGACGTCTGCTTCTTTTGAAAGGTATACCTTTATTATCTTTTCTTTGGCAAATTGAGCAACCAACTCCTTCAAATAGCCGTCGAAAAGTATTTGACCCTTGTCTATAACTATAACCCTTTTAGCCAAATCAATAAGGTCGTCCATATTATGAGACGTAAGCATAATTGTTGCCGAATACTTCTTGTTGTATTCAAAGATAAAATCGCGGACTTTTTGCTGGCCAACGACGTCCAAACCTATTGTGGGCTCGTCCAGAAATAAGACTTTCGGTTGGTGTAAAAGCGCGGCAACCAGTTCCAATCTCATTCTCTGCCCCAGAGACAATCTTCTAACCTGTGTATTTAGAATCTTTTTAACTTCCAAAATTGTGGTCAATTCATCAAGAGTTTCTTTATACTTTTTGGACGGTATCTCGTAAATGGCGCTGTTTAATTCAAAGGTATCAATTGCCGGAAGATCCCACCATAATTGATTTTTCTGTCCCATAACAAGCGCAATTTGTTTTAAAAATTCAGGATGCCGGACCCAGGGATCATATCCCAAAACCTGAGTAAAACCTGCCGTCGGATACAAAAGTCCCGAAAGAATTTTTAAAGTCGTAGTTTTCCCTGCGCCATTCGGGCCGATAAATCCCACTAACTCACCTTGGGCTATCGAAAATGTGATTGACTTAAGGGCGCGAACCGTTTTTTTGCTGGGGGTAAAAAGTGATTGTAGGCTCCCTAAAAGTCCCGCTTTTTTCTCAGTAATTTCGAAATTCTTTGTCAAATGCTCAACGATTATTGTTTTTTCAACCACTTCCTTAGTGTTCTTGTTCATGGCTAAAGTATAACACCGCGAAGCGGAAACTCTAAGCACTAAGCACGAAGTCCTAAACAATAATTAAATTCAAATTTATAATGCTTAAAATATTGGAATTTAGAGTTTGGGATTTGTTTAGAAATTAGGATTTAGAAATTTCGCGCTCTATCGCGTTACCTGTCTTTTTAATTTTTTTCCTGGAGTGAAGCGGGGAGAGCGATGAGCTTTAATAGTTACCATCTTTTCCGTATTCGGAATTTTAACTGTTTTACCCTTCATGGAGATTACTCTGAAGGTTCCGAAGCCGGACAAAACTACTTTTTCACCCTTGGAAAGCGTTCTTCCAACTTCGTTTAAAAAAGTATCAACGGCTTCGACGGCTGCTTTTTTGGTTAAATGGGCTTTCCTGGCAACTACGTCAATAAGTTCTCTTTTGGTCATGTTGGAAAACAGGATACCCTAATACACAATTCTTGTCAAGCATTCGGGGTTTTTATAGTTATAATAAAGATTAAACTGCTGCTCCTACAATTACATTAATATTAGATATGCCCCCCCTTTCGGTAAATGCTACCAAGTCTCTCTTTATTCCTTTCACCATACCAGGCCCTTCATAAACCAATCCTGTATAGACCTGGACTAAGGAAGCACCTGCTTCCATTTTCTCAACTACATCCTCAGCATTAAATACTCCTCCAATACCTATTATTGGCATCTTTCCTTGAGTTTCTCTATAACTGAATTTGATTACTTCAGTTGAACGATCTTTTAAAGGAGATCCCGATAATCCCCCGCTCTCGTCTCTTAATGAGCTTGTAACCCCGTCGCGTGAAACCGTGGTGTTTGTGGCTATGATACCATCTATTTTATATCTATCTGCAACATCAAGTATCGTTCCGACTTCCTTTTCCATGTCCTCAAAGTCCGGCGCAAGTTTAATAATAAGGGGCTTCACTATCCCGCTTTCTCTCATTCCGGCTCTTACTTCTTTCAATAGTTGGGTAAGAGCTTCCTTACCCTGTAGATCGCGAAGCCTGGCAGTATTTGGAGATGAAATATTTACAACAAGATAATCTGCCCAAGAGGCAAGTTCTGATATTACTTTTACGTAATCGTCAGCTGCCTTTCCTTGTTCCACGGAAAATTTGTTTGCTCCGGCATTTATTCCCAAAATAACTTCTCTTTCCCTCGACCTATACAAATTTTCTTTTACGGCATCCACTCCACGACCAGGAAATCCCATTCGATTAATTAGTGCACTGTCCTCAGTAAGGCGAAAAATACGCGGTCGAGGATTGCCAGCCTGAAATTTCGGCGTTACTGTACCAATTTCGATGTGTCCAAAACCAAGCACTCCCAAGGCTCTTGGAGCAACAGCATTTTTATCAAATCCGGCGGCAAGTCCCAAAGGATTATCGAAATGTAATCCTAATGCCCTTACTTCCAATCTCGGATCTTCAAAACTGTAAATTTTTTCTAGGAACCTTTTTACAAAAGTATATTTTTCGGCAAGCGATAAAAGTTTGAGTGTTATCTCATGAGTCCTCTCGGCATCAAAGTGCTGGAGAATGGGAAAAACTGCTTCTTTATATAAAGACATAATCAACTAGGGAAAATAACTTTTCCTCTCGGTTCGCCAACAATATTTTCTCCGTCATAAACTGTTGCCCCTTCAAAAACTACTTCTGCAATTCTTCCGGTTATCCTTACCCCATCAAATGGTGTCCAACCACATTTCGTTTTCAGATTGTCAGAAGTAATTATGCCTTTCTGTTCTAAATCTAATAGCACATATGATTCCTCAGTTGCTTTGGGTAATCCAAAAATTTTTCTAGGATTTGTTGAGGTTAATCTCACTACCTCATCAAGAGTTAATTGCCCATCGGCAACTGAAGTTAAAAAAAGAGGTAATGTAGTTTCCAGCCCGGGTACACCGAAAGGGGGGTTATCCGATAATTTCTCCTCAATTGTATGGGGAGCATGATCTGTGGCTATCATATCGACTACACCCTCTTTTAAATTTTTCCATAAAGCTCGTCTGTCTATTTCACTCCCTAAGGGGGGCCTCATTATTCCAAACGGTCCTAAAGCAGTCGCGTCATCCTCGGTAAAGTACAAATGATGCGGTGTAACTTCACAAGTCACCCTTAACCCTTCTTCTTTTGCTTTTCTTATTGCTTCGATTCCGCGCTCAGTCGAAACATGGCAAGCGTGTAATCCGACTTCATATTGTCTAGCCAAAGAAATTGCTTTTTTCAAAGTATCCCCTTCGGCGTGGACTAAGATAGGTTTTTCTCTCGGTGATTTTGAAAAAATTTTTCGCAATTCTCTCATATCTTCTATTAAAAGTGGGCCAGTTGTATGATTCATGTAAACTTTTAGCCCAAAAACTTGATCTTTAACGACTTCAAAGTATTCCACGCCTTGCGCTGTTGCACCAAAATGAAAACCAACGTCGCAATAAATCCTATTTCCCGCTAGCTCGATTTTTCTTTGAAGCGCTTCTGGAAAAACTGTCGGCTCTGGATTATTAGGCATATCTAAAACAATTCCGTACCCACCAGCAATTGCAGCCATAGTTCCAGTTTCAAAATCTTCTTTTTGTGTTGCACCAGGTTCTCGAAGGTGAACATGTGGATCAACAAGGGCGGGAATTTTTTGGTATTCCGCAGTCATCTTAATTCACTGCCATTTGAGAAAGAATTGTTTCCAGTGCAACTACAGGATTTGCTGATTTATAAATGGGACTTCCACAAACTAGTATATTTGCACCGTTCGCAATAGCCTCCTGCGGAGTTATAACTTCTCTTTGCTGTGCGGAGTCGCCAACTAAACCAAGAGGGCGAACACCGGAAACCAATTTTACTGTTTCTATATCTCTTATCGCACTAAGGCAGGTTCCGGGTAGAATTACTCCATCACAACCAACATCCAGAGCAACTTCCGTAAAGTGTTTAACAGTAGCGTCAAGAGAACGACCAAAATGTCTTTGACAATATTCTTCGTCAAATCTAGAAGTTACTGTAACTCCCAAAACTTTCAATTGGCTTCCTTCTATTTGTCTTAATGCTTCAACCGTAGGCGTGATTAATCTTTCTGCTAGTGCCCAAACATTGCTATGGTTAACCCCCGTTTCAGCCAGGGGTGCGAGGATTCTGGTCATAGTGCGGGGACCATTATTCAACTTAAGATCAACAAAAATTGGTCTCCTGTGTCTTTGAAGCTCTTGAACATAGGGTAACCCCCACAGACTGTAATGATCCGCATTGATTTTATATCCAAATTGCCCGCCAACTTCGGCTAACTGCTCTGCTAACGATAAGTTTTTCCCTTGTTCGTTTAGATCTAATGCAACATATAAAAGTCTTTCAGACATGTCAAAGTTGAACAGATTTTAATCCTCTTTGTTCTTGCCAAGCAGGAGGGTCATCCAAAAAAGATTTGTAATCATTTATTGCTCGAGGGCTAAACTTGCCTTCTAACTCTGCAACTTCAAGTAGTTTAGGCAGAGTTGTCAATTGAACAACATTAACCTCCGTTTCCTTCAGTAAGCTTAGTGCTTTAGGATTCATGTAATGGAGAATTGTAGCAGCGTCATCAGCCACACGACCTTCTCGCCTTAAGACCAAGGCAGAGTTCGTAGTTGTTTGAGCAAAGTTTATTAGCTCCTCAACCACTAAAGCCCTTGAACCGGGGGGGGTGTAAGGCCCGTCTATACCAGTAATATGTTCACGGTGTCCCATCTGCTTGCGAGCACCTCTCACATAAACATAAGGAATCCTCCGACCTGTCAAATCCTGTAAATCCTCTCTAAGTTGATAAGCTGGAATCATTCCACCAGTCGCATTTCCTGCTATAAAATCAAAAGGAGTCCCAGAGTCTACTAATTTCAAAGCTTCTTGCTTTACAAGAAATTTAAATACTTCCTCTTGTCCAACTAAGCCTTTTATGTTTACATAGCCTGGACCCCAATATCCTGAACTGTAAAGAAATGGCTCTTCTCCTGCACCAACATCCCGAATTTCGACCGCACCTGAATTAAGAATTACTCTGCAAATATCTTCTTCAGAAAATCTTTGCTCCGTATCAATTAACTTCCCAACTTCACTTCTCCAATCTTGATTAAAACCTTCTTGTAACAGCATTGCTAAATATATTTAAACAAGCTATAGTTAAAAACTATAAAAAGTCAAGGTTAAAAACTTGCCTATCTATGTCGTCGGTAGCTTTCCTAAGACCCCCGCTAAAAGAACCATTCTGACATGTAAGCCATTATCCATTTGCCTGAAATATGCAGCGTTATGAGTATAACTATCAACTGATTTTAAAATCTCTCCAACCCTTGGCAGAGGATGCATAATTGTGAGAGACTCTTTGCCAGCTTGTAGTGTTTCGGGTGTAACAACGTAAAGCCCTTTTACAGATTCATAAACAGTGGGATCATCAAATCTCTCCTTCTGTACCCTTGTCACATATAACACATCAGTTTCAGGTAGAACTTCGGCTAAATCTTCATATTCCGACTGCTCTGCGCCTTTAGCACTAAGTTCTTCAATAATTTCGGGAGGCATTCTTAATATTTCAGGCGAAACATAATTTAGCTTGACTTCATAAAGAGAAAGAAGTCTTGCTAACGAATGAACGGTTCGTCCATGCTTCATATCTCCGAGCATTGTAACTGTAAGGTCATCCACTCTTCCTTGCTCTTTTCTAACCGTAACATAATCCAAAAGCGCTTGGGTTGGATGCTCACCAACACCATCGCCGGCGTTTATCAATGGCACTGACACTGCCTCTGCTGCTATTGCCGCTGAACCTATTTCAGGATGACGTAGAACTATGACATCCGCATAACATTCAAGTGTTCGCACTGTATCTTCCAAATCTTCTCCCTTCTCAACAGATGAATATTTTACTTCATTTATTGGGATTACACTTCCTGCCAGTCGCTCCATTGCTGAGGTAAACGAAGATGATGTGCGTGTAGAGGGCTCATAAAACAAATTGACTAGTATTTTGCGGCTAAGCCAATCAGCCCTATAACCCCTATTTACTATAGCAGCCATTTCTTGACTCCAAGAATATATGTAATCCAGAGTAACCGTATCAAATTGATGAACTGAGAGAATATCTTTGCCTTTCAAATTTCCATTCAAGTGTTCTGCTGAGTGATAAAGAAAGTCGGGTGTTCCTCTTTGTCTCGGATCAAAATCTAGTGGTAAAGCCATGTTGTTGCTTAAAAAAAAGAGCCTTGCGGCTCTTTGTTAAAAAACAAAACCCACATTTTCCAGTGGGTTATTATCCAAGAAATTCAGGGAAACTTTCGACATTTCTTAGAAATATAGTATTTACTAATTGCCACCCGTTGTCAACCATAAAAAAATTGAAGTTGGAGGACTGAGGTCTGAAGATCGAATTGAGGATTGAAGATAGAAGTCAGAAGATGGAATAATGCTATCAAATGACCGTTCAGAAAATATCTAGTAATAAGATTAAAGTAATCAGAAACTTCAGGGATTTAGAAGTCTGGCAAGAAAGTTTTCAATTACAACTTGAGATAGAAGAATTGCTCAAATCTTACCCTCCAGATGAAAAATATCTCTTAGTCGATCAAATGAAAAGAAATTGTCGTGCAGTTCCAGCTTTAATAGTCGAAGGTTGGGCGAGGAGAGAGTCTGTTAAAGAACTAAGAAATTATTTCAAAAACGCATATGGCGAATGTTGCGAAACGGTAAACCATCTACTTTTGTCTAAGTACAAAGGTTATGTTAAAAAAGAAGGTTATGCTGATGAGCTAATAGAAAGATATGAAATTGTGGGGATGAAACTAACTAAACTTCGTAATAATTGGAGAAAATTTAAGTAATATTCGATCAATTTTCAGTCATCCAACTTCAAACCTCATATCAGACTTCACGCTTCCGACTTCGATCTTCGTTTAGTTGCTACTTGGCAACGGTAGTTTCCGAAGCTCTTACTTCTCTTATCGCTGTAACTTTTATTTGCCCCGCATATTCCGCTTCTTTCTCAAGCTTCTTGGCAATGTCGCGCGCCAACATCACCAATCTATCATCGTCAACTTCTTCAGGCGAAACAATAACCCTAACGTCGCGTCCTGCTTGAAAGGCAAAGACCGATTCAACACCTGCGAAAGTTTTTACAATATCCTCAATTTTGCTCATTCTGTCTACATAATCCTCATGCGGTTCGTAACGAGCTCCTGGCCTGGAGCCAGAAATTGCGTCTGCAATCCAAACAACCACAGATTCTACCGAACTAAAGGGTTTATCCTCATGGTGCTCGGCAACGGCATTCACAACCTCTTTGGAAAATCCATACTTTTTCAAAGTTGCAACACCCGCATCAATATGTGTTCCTTCCTCATCAGTCACAACTTTTCCAATATCATGAAGTAGGCACCCAAGCCGAACGGTTTCAACGTTTGCACCGATTTCGTTGGCTATTGCAACACCAATTTTAGTTTCTTCGATAGTATGAAGGCCTAGGTTTTGGCCATAAGAAGTCCTGAATTTATATCGCCCGATAAGTTTTAAAATATCAGTCGGAAGATTATAAACTCCGCACTCCTCCGAAATTTTTTTACCTTCTTCCAGTAAAACATCTTCCATTTGTGCTTTTGTCTGACGAACAACTTCTTCTATCCTCGAAGGTTGAATCCTAGCATCCTTTATCAAAATCTGGAGCGCTCGTTTCGCAACCTCTCGCCTTATTGAATCAAATGAAGAAAGTCTAATTTGATTTGTTTCGTCTATCTCAAGTTCTACCCCGGTTTCTTTTTCAAATGCCCTAATATTTCTTCCTTGTGCTCCGATTATTCTTCCTTTAACTTCTTCATTTGGAACCTCGACGGTCGAAACCGTATACTCGGCGGTGTATTGGGTTGCACCATGCCGCATTGCGTCGGACAAGATCTCGCGAGCTTTCTCTTTTACCTCTTGCTGAACCCTTTCTTCTGCGCGCCTTATGCGCTTTGCAATTTCTTCCTTAAGGTCTTTTTCAACTTCGGTAAGTAAGATCTTTTTCGCCTCGTCAACTGTCATCTTCGAAACTTTGGAAAGCTGTTCTTTAAGCTCCTCTTCGAGTTTTTTGATTCTTTCCTCTTTTTTCCCAAGATTTTCTCTATCTTTGCGCAAATCTTCAATTAATACTTTAATATCGTCTGTTGTCATATTATTTAATGTTTCGAAATTCGTGCTTAGGATTTCTCCAAAGGAGTAATGGAAGCTACCGCTTAAAAATTAAGCGGTGAGGTTGCAAAGCTGATATCAAAAAAGGTTCTTACAACCATATTTTCCATTCTCCTAATCCCAATTTTACAGGTATATTGTCCGTCGGTCAATAATTTAATAATCTTCAAAAGAATTATTTTTAATTATCTTATTAATTACATCCCAATCAAATCCCTTTCTTGCTAAAAATTCAGACTTTTTTTTACGCGCGGAAAAATCATCCAATCTTTCCCACATATATTTTTTCTTATATATCAGTTTTTTCGCCACCGCCACCTCGTCAACTTGTGTTTCCGAAAGAATATCTTCAATAATATCTTTTGAAATTCCTTTTAATCGTAATTCTTGTATTAATTCCCTCTTAGACTTAAACTTAAACTGCAATCTTTGTCCCACCCACCAGGAAGCAAATTTTTTATCGTTAAGAAAATCTAACCGCGCGAGTCTATTAAACAGTTCTTCATGTAAACTTTCGTGAACTCTATGCTTTCTAAGCCAATCTCTGTATTCTTTTTCTGAACGAGGTCTTAAACTTCCAAATCTTAAAATCTTATCGTAAACTCTTTGAAATTCATCCTTCTTGACAATTTCCTCTATTTGTTTCTCGGTCAAATCTTGTCCAATTTTTAACCCCAGTTTTACAAAGTTACCTAGATCTAGACCGAATCCGAATTTCCCATCTAAATAAATATTCACACGCTTACTAGCCCTGAGCGAAGTCGAAGGGTTCTTCTGGGGCTTTATGGAAGTAATAATCGACATAGTTAGATAGTTATATGGCTAGATGGTTAGAGGAAACCATTCAACCATTCAGCTATTTAACTATTTTACTCCTCTTTTTCTTCTCCCAATTCTTTGGGCACTTTTTTCCCAGCTGCAACTGCCTCTCTTATTCTCCTTTCAATTTCTTCCGCTAATTTTTTATCGTCCCTCAAGGCCATTTTAGCACCCTCTCTTCCTTGAGCCAAAGGCTTACCGTCATAATTAAAAAACGACCCTTTCTTTTCCATTAAAGCCATGTCAACCGCAACATCCAGTAGTCCTCCTGTTTTAGAAATGCCCTCCTCGTTCATAATGTCCAGTTCAGCAACGCGAAGAGGTGGCGCAACTTTGTTTTTTACAACCCGCACTCTATGGCGAGAGCCTATTACAGAATCCCCGTCTTTTAAAACTTCTATGCGTCTTATATCAAGTCTCACCGAAGAATAAAACTTAAGGGCAAGACCCCCTGGAGTTGTCTCTGGATTTCCGAACATAACCCCGATTTTTTGGCGCAGCTGGTTAGTAAAAATAAGAACCGTTTTTGATTTACTTATCGCTCCTGTCAACTTTCTCAAAGCTTGGCTCATAAGACGAGCCTGCATTCCCATAACCGCATCTCCCATTTCTCCTTCAAGCTCAGCTCTCGGGACAAGAGCAGCAACTGAATCAACAACAATAACGTCCAATGCTCCGGAACGAATCAAAGTTTCTGTTATTTCCAAAGCCTGTTCACCGGTGTCGGGTTGACTCATTAAAAGGTCATCGAGATTAACTCCAATCCTTTCTGCCCATTCAGGGTCGAGTGCATGCTCTGCGTCAATAAATGCGCACTGACCTCCTCTTTTTTGTGCTTCCGCAACTACAGATAATGCTATTGTAGTTTTACCCGAAGCTTCCGGCCCATAGATTTCGACAATTCGCCCTCTCGGAAGTCCACCAACACCCAGTGCCAGATCAAGCGCAATCGAGCCGGTAGGAATAACATCGACTTTGTAACGTTCATCCCTGTCACCCAATTTCATAATTGAACCCTTGCCGTACTGCTTTTCAATCTGATCCATCGCAAGTCTGATTGCGGCCAGTTTTCCTGAAGTTTCTGTTTGTTGTTGCGGAGCTTTTACCTCCTCTTTCTTAGGTCTCGCCATTTGTTATCTTATAACATTGTCTAAAGTAAAAAACAAGATATAATTATCCTGTAAGTTTCATGATAAATTACAAATTTTGTCCGTATTGCGGAAGTCCTAGTAAAAAATATAAAGAATATTTTAAATGCGGAATATGTGGCAAGGTTGTCTATCTTGCCTCCTACCCAACTGCATCTGCTTTTATAATCAAAAACGGAAAATACTTAATCTCCAAGCGTGCGATAGAACCCGATAAGGGAATGTATGATGTTATTGGTGGTTTCTTGCGAGGGGGTGAACTTCCAGAAGAAGGATTAAAACGAGAGTTTAAAGAAGAAACAGGTTCATCTGTAAAAATATTAGATCTTCTCGGAGTATATACCGGCAAGTATAATCATCAAGGGGATCTTATATATACTTTTGACGTTTGTTATGTCGCGAAACTGACAAATCCAAAAATTAAGCCAAATGACGATGTTGCCTCATTTCATTGGTTCCCAATTGGCACTATCCCAGGTAATCTTCACGGTGACTGGCTTGCAAAAGCATTAAAAGATCTTGAAAAATGGTATCAAGATAAAAAATGAATCAAATCTCCTCAATTCTCTCCACTTTAATCTTTTTAAATTCTTCATCAAAGGATAAAAGTTTCATATCGTTTTCAAGAACTGTTTGTTTATAAACACAATCAGGAAAATCTACTCTCGTGTTTTTATAGTCTCTCAAGGCCAAAATAAGATTATCCTTCTCTAAATCTAAAATAAAAAGTTTACCTATTTTTAATAATTTCTTTATATCTCTAACAATAACTAATCTATTGAAAGAATATATTTTTTCCAACACATATATTACATCGTGAAGCACCAAAGTACTTGTATAAGCCTCAACTTCCTCAAGTCCTATTTTTTCGAAAATATTTGTAGCTTTTATGTATAACTTGGGGTTATCGTGGGTCAAGTGTCGCAGGAATATGTTTGCATCGAGGAAAAATTTATTTGATGCCATACTTTTTCTTATATTCTTTCACGAAAATTTCCGCAGCCAATTCCTTTTCATTTGGATGATAGGGAATTTTGGATTTAAGAGATCCTGCAGTTTCTCGCACTATCCTCATATTCTTTTCTATTCGCTGTTTTTTAGTAAGATTAGACAGTTCTGCTTTTTTCATAATAACATCGCCTTCTAAACCCTTCTTTTTAATAATTATTTCTTTCCCATTTTTCGCAACTTGATTCAAAAGCTCAAAAAATTCTTGTCGAGCCTGTGTTGCGTTAACGGTAATTAGTCTTTGCATATTAATACTATTCTAGTGTACACCATGTACACTTGTCAAGGGTCCAAAACGCACTCGGAATAGTTGTATAATTTGAAAATGAAAAAACTTAAACTCATAATTGAACTTGTTCCTGCTTCATCTTGGAATCAAAATTTACGAAGTCTTCTCAAACCCCAAATGTGGGAAAAGTTAAGAAAAGAAGTTTATAAAAAACATAACTACAAATGTGCGATATGTAAGTCAGGAGGTAGACTTCAAGCGCATGAAGTTTGGGAGTATGACGACAAAAACCATATACAAAAGTTGGTCGATTTAGTAGCTTTATGTTCCAAATGCCATGCCGTCAAACACATCGGCCTCGCTGGAATACAAGCAAGCGAGGGAAAACTAAACTACGACAATTTAATAAAACATTTTATGAAGGTAAATAATTGCGGTCGGGATGTTTTCGAAAAACACCAAACAGAAGCTTTTAAAAAATTCGATGAAAGAAGCTGTTACGAGTGGAGTACAGATTTTTCCGAATACAAAAGCAAAAAATAGAAAGATTTAGCCCCGCTTTGCTCTAATAATCTAGAGCAGTAGAGCAGAAATTAAAAAAGATTTAAAGTTTATTCGTTTACTATTTAATATTTAATTCTGCTAAAATTGCCTCATGTTGTACATTTTAGGTGGTTCGCCAAGATGTGGAAAATCTATTATCTCTAGAAGGTTTATCTTGGAAAAGAGTATTCCCTACTTTTCAACAGACTTTCTTATCGGGGCTCTAGAAAAAGGTGCTCCTCAATTTGATATAAAATTTGGTCCATTTATACCCAAAGCAGAACGCGTATGGCCGATTCTGGATTATCTAATGAAAGGCATTGTTGAGTGGACGGATGATTATTTGATCGAAGGAGATTCCCTTTTACCAAAGTACATACCCAGTTTCCTAGATAAATACAAAGAGGAAGTAAAATGTTGTTTTGTTGGGTTCACTACAATGTCTCCCAAGAATAAACTCGCAGAAATAAGAAAATATTCAAGCCATAAAGACGACTGGACCCAAAAACGTTCTGATAAACAAATGCTTAAGGCTATAAACTCTATGATTGAATTTAGTAAATACTTAAAAATCGAGTGTTTAAAACACGATATAAAATATTTCGACGTATCTGAAAAGTTTCAGGAGAATTTGGACGAAATTTTTAATTATTTAACAAAATAATATTCAAAACAGTCAAAAATTTTCTTGAGGAGAAAAAGTATATTTAGCGAAAAATTTCTAAAAAGTCATTTAAAAGAAATTGAAAGGGCTTTAACCAGTTTTGGAAGCGAAAATTGGTTTTTAACTTCCCCAAGTATTAATGAAGGAAAAAATTATTTATTTACCAAAAATCCAGAAATGAAAAAATTATTAGAAAAATTAATAGGGGCGAAATTTAATGGAGATATTGGAACGACTGATAAACTATGGCTTAGAAAAGAAATTCTGAAAGAGTTACAATCAAAACATTAAATTGGAAGTAAATGTCCCAGGACAAGGTTTATTAAAACTAGAAACAATAGTTCTTGATTTGAATGGAACTTTGGCAGTTCATGGAAAGGTTGTAGAAGGAGCGCCCGAAAGAATAGCTAAACTAAAAGAGAAAGGTTATAAAATAATTCTTTTCTCCGGCGATACACGCGGAAATGCTCAAAAACTAGCCGATGGCCTCGGGATTGAATTCATTCGTGCAGGGACAGATGATGAAAAATTGCGGGAAATTGAAAAACTGAATCCCGAAACATGTGTAGCAATAGGAAATGGCTTAATTGACTTAAAGAAAATTCAAAAAGCAAAGCTAGCCATTGTCACCTTGCAAGCAGAAGGTGTACATACAAAAACACTCATGGAAGCAGATATCATCGTCCCAACGATTAACGATGCTCTTGATTTGTTAATTGACGAAAATAATCTTGTTGCAACATTAAGGAGATAATGTAAAAAGTTTATGGCGGAAGATTCAGAAACCATAGAAGTAAGAGGAGAATCTATAAATGTTGGAGCTAAGCTCCTAGCAGTAAATGAAGAAGGTAAGTATCTCCTAATAAGAAGAAATCCTGAAAAATACCCTGAAATGGCAAATAGATTGGACATTCCCGGCGGCCGCTGGATAAAGGATCAAGAAGTTATTCCCAAAACATTAGAAAGAGAACTCGGAAAAGAAACCGGTTTAACAGTTATCTCCGAACCCGACAATAAACCTGAATTTATTGCAAAACAAAAATTTCCGCATAGCAGAATAAAAAAACTTTCCATAGTCAGACTTACCTATCGTGCACAAGTCACCGGTCCAGTCCAATTGTCAGATGAGCATAGTGAATATATGTGGGTTACACCTCAAGAAATGAAGGAAATGAGCGATTTGGATCCCCTTGTGAAAGATTTACTGGACCAAGGTCTGATTAAATGAAGATGGACATTAAAAAATATTACGAAAGACAAATTTCTTTGAGCGAGTGGTTTGAAGAATTCGAGTATAAGTCAAAGAAAAAAATTCCGCGAAGAAGACAATGAGAAAAGAGAAAGACTCCGATTTCTCAAAAAGGAAATCGGAATGCCCTTCGATGAGCCGGTTCAATTTGAGGCAACCGATTTAGCCAATAATACAAATGAATTTGAAAAATATTTTAAGAGGCACAGTGAGGAATATTGTGCCTTAAGACTTATTCCAAAACATCCTGATCTTCCAAAACTCAGAATGCGAGGATTAATTATAAGAAAAGCATATGACTGGTTCAAAGAACAAGATATTGATCCGACAAAATACAGGGCGGATTTTATTCCGCATTCAGAAAGGCCTTTGTGGTCCACAATATTTGTAGTTAATAAAAATGGCATTTTCGGAGAAATAATTCGGGGAATGCACAATCAATTAACTCAAGGATTTTTTGACGTAAATAGACCCATTCTTTTTTCTCACGATTTTAAAAAACTAACATTAAGCGATGACAATGAAAAGGCGGAAAAAGAGGTGAGAAAAATTATCGACTATCTCTATGTAAAAGATAGTAAAAAGAGAAAGTTAATTGAGAAGGAGTTTGGCATTAGATTTTTTAATAATTATCTCGAGGGCTATTTTGAAACAATTACAGTCGAAGAATTTGGCCTTTGGTTTATAGATTTTAATAGAATACTTGGAAAAATATACGAAGACTTTGAAATAGATATTAAAAGGGTTTCAAAAAAAGCCTCAGGCTCTTCTAAGATAACAAAAGGTAGAGTTGCCAGCGCTGGAATTGCAAAAGGCGCAGTAAGAATTATTGATAATAATAACGTTTTCAAAAAGACTCTAAATAAAGGAGATATATTGGTATGCGAGATGACAACTCCTGACTATATAGTTCACATTAAAAATGCGGCCGCAATAGTAACAGATAAAGGAGGGATCCTGTGCCATGCCGCTATTGTCGCAAGAGAGTTTGGTATTCCTTGCATCGTAGGAACAAATAACGCGACGTCATTATTAAAAGAGGGCGATTTAATAGAAGTGAATGCACAAAAAGGTACGGTCAAAATTCTTACGTAAACTTGTCGGGGTGCCGGGAATTGGATTTCTATACTTGACAATTGTCTAACAAATGTTAGACTTTGTATATGAGCGATCATACAAAAGTTTCTGTTAGGGAACTGCAACACAAATTGTCTGACTATCTCGAGCTAGCCAAAGTAAAACCTCTATTAGTAACAAAAAATGGCAAAGATACTGCTATTATCGCAAATCCAGACAAATACAAGATAGTTAAGACAAGGCCAAAAAAGAGATCGCTGGACAATATTATGTCTCATCCTTTCATTGGATTACACAAAAATAGAAAGGATTGGAAAAACAAATCGGCCGCAAAAATAGCTGAAGAATTAAGAAATAAAGCCTGGTATGGGAAGTAGAATTCTGTTAGATACCTCCGTATTAATCAATCTCCAGAAAAATCACCAAAGCACGCTCAAAATATTCAATGAAATAAAGGAAAAGGTATTTATTTCAAGAATCTCAGCTTGTGAATTCATTTATGGTTCAAGGAACAAGCGAGAAAAAAACATCAACAAAGATTTCTTAGAATATTTTGATATCTTAGATATTCGTGAGGAAATATCTTTCCGTGCCTATCAGTTACTACTTAAATATGGCCTAAATGCAAAATTCAATATTGCAGACTCTTTTATAGCCGCTTCGGCTACCACAGAAAATGTAGAGTTTTGGACATTAAACAAAAAACACTTCAAAACCATCCAAGAAATAAAATTTTTTGAGGTTTAATGTCCTGCAATGTCGGGGTACCAGGAATAGGATATTGAATTAGGATTTGAGGATAGGAGTGTGGCGGAACTTTAATTCCATTTCGTTATCAAACACGAGTTTTAGTCTTGGGAAATCAGGCTTATTAATGTTGTTTGTGTCCCAAGGGAGTTTTGGATATTTTTTGACCATGTCCTCGAATGGCTCACTAATTATAAACTCCGCATGTTCAAATCCCGTGAATGTTTTTTCACCCTTCTTAGGTTCCAATAGTTCTATCGCAGAGATATGATAATCTCTATACTCCAAAGGTTTTAAAAGTTGGATAACGGCAACCCTTCTGCCTGAAAAAATTATCTCACTTGCTAACTTATCCTTTTTTTTAAAAAATTCTTTTTTAGTTTCCTCGTACTCTTCACTAGAACCAACACTATATCCTAAGTGGTCCAAAGGAAAACCTGAAATATCTATTCCCGATTTTTCAATATTTGAAAACCAGGAGTCAAGAAAACTGGAGTAATCGTCTGACTTCATAGGTTTTTTATGGTCAAGTTGATAAGAAATTAACTGAAATAGCGTTTTAATTTTTCTGAGTAAGGAACGCGCTTTTCTGGCTCACTTAATTGTCTTAATCCGGAGGTTTGATCGATACTATCTCCTGTATATCTTGGGAAAACATGTAAGTGGAAATGCCATACGTCTTGGTCACCAGGCTGCTCATTGTTTTGTCTGACAGTAATCCCCCCACATCTATATAACTCTTTCATCGCAATGGCGACTTTTTTAGCAAAAGAATGTACTCTTGACAGTAATTCGTCACTAATATCATAAATATTTTCTACGTGCTCGTTTGGAAATATAAGTACGTGGCCCTTATTTGTCGGCCACCAATGCGATGCTATAATTGCAGTTGTAAACTCATCTTTGAAAAATATATCTGCCTGTTTTGAATAAGGAAAGTCGCCTTCAATTCCATCCCTTATGGCACATAACGGACATCGATAGTTTTTGGGATCATGATTAAACATAAAATATAAGTCGGGGTGGCCGGGCTCGAACCGGCGGCCTCTCGGACCCCATCCGAGTGCGCTACCAACTACGCCACACCCCGTATTTGACACAATTGTATTTTAACACTCATCGTGATTAAATTGAAGCTGAAATATGATTGACGTTCCCACATTGGACAGACGGAAAAAATATCTTCAGGTTGCGTTAAATAGTACACTTTCTGAAGCCGCCGCAATTATAAGAACTTTACCCCAAAGCGACAGAATCCTGCTTGAAGCAGGAACTCCTCTCATCAAACACTACGGAATTGACGCAATCAGGTTTTTAAAAAATTCAAGACCGGAAGCTTATGTTGTCGCCGATTTAAAAACAATGGACAGGGGTGAGACGGAAGTAGAACTTGCCCACATAGCGGGAGCATCTGGTGCAATAGCACTCGGTCAAGCGCCTATTGAAACAATTAATATTTTCGTTGAGTCCTGTCACGAATTTGGTCTTGACAGCATGCTGGATATGATGAACGTTGAGCATCCGATAAAAATTTTACGAAAGCTCAAAAAACAACCTCATGTTGTAGTTTTACATAGAGGGGTCGATGAGGAAACATACAATCGTGATAAACCAATCCCCTACATCCAAATAAATAAAGTTCGGGCAAGTTATGACGTTTTAATTGCCATTGCAGGAGGGGACACTATCCGTGAAGTTCAAAGAGCGATATTTAACGACGCTAATATTGTCGTTGTCTGGAAAGAATTCTACCAACCCTCAGCCCAAACTTCCCAAATCGCAGAAGAATTTTTGAAGGTGATCAAGTAGTCTTGATCATCCTGAGCAAGGTCGAAGGATCTCTATTTGTGCCCCACCAAGTTTTTTAGTCCCTGGAGAACCTCTGTGGGAAGCGCGAAGACAACAGTATTTGAAGGGTTGGCGGTTGTCGCCTCAATCGTTTGAAGCGTGCGAAGAGAAATTGCACCAGAGCCGGCCATTTTCTCCATTGCCTTTTGCAAATTCTCCGATGCTGACAGCTCTCCCTGGGAGCGGATAATCGTGGCTCTTCTTTCTCTTTCCGCTTCAGCTTGTTTTGCCATTGCACGCTTCATGTCCGCTGGAAGTTCAATATCTTGAATCTTAATTGCGGTAACATCAATTCCCCAGTTTATAGTTTCTTTATCAACAATAGCCTTAATCTCATCAGCAATTTTTTGGCGCTCAGTTAAAAGAGTATCAAGCTCAACTCCGCCAATGACATCCCTTAGAGCAGTTTGAGCATATTGGGTTACGGCATATGCATAATCCTGAATTTTCAAAACCGCATCCTCGGGTTTTGTAACCTGAAAATAGACAACGGCATTAATCCCGACAGGAACATTATCTTTTGTGATTACTTCCTGTTGAGGAATATCCGAGGTTGTAATACGAATATCAACTTTTATTACCCGCTGAATAATCGGAATAATAATTCTCAAACCCGGCTGAAGTGTATAAGAGTATGAACCCAATGTCAGAACAATTCCCCGCTCGTACTGATCTATAACCTTAAGGCTAGATAAAACTAGAAGAAAACCTATACCTAATAAAACTAACAAAAATCCTTCCATTTCAAATTAATCTTAGCACTTTTGAAAAAAGACAACAATATATTATTTGCAGCATGTAGAATGTAGAAAGTAGTATGGGAATTAAATCTTTTACTGAACTGAACACTTGGAAGGAAGCTCACAATTTAGTGTTAACAATTTACAGAATAGTTGAGAACTATCCAAGGCAGGAAACATTTATTTTAGTTTCGCAAATGCTTCGAGCTGTCATTTCTATAACTAGCAACATTGCAGAAGGATTTGGAAGACATGGCGATAAAGAAAAAATCCAGTTTTATTATTTAGCACAAGCTTCATTGACAGAATTACAAAATCAACTGATAATATCAAAGGATATCAGATACCTGCCTGAAAATGAGTTTCATGATGTTTGGGAACAAACAGTTATTGTTCACAAGCTAATTACAGGTCTAATAAAAAGTATTAAATCCAGATAATCCCATGCTACATACTACTTGCTACTAACTACTATTTTTATGAAAGTCTCTGAAATCTACAAAAAATACAAAATCATGCCCCGACTTCAAGATCATATGTTGAGGGTTGCTGCAGTTGCATCAATGATTTCCGATAACTTTCAAAAACCAGTAGATAAAAATTTAATAATACCAGCATGTCTTTTACACGACATTGGTAATATCGTAAAGTCAGATTTCAACAAATGGCCGCCTGAAATTACTAAAGAGAAAGACTTAGGCTATTGGTTGAGAGTACAAAACGAATTTATCGAAAAATATGGAAGTAACGATCACACCGCCACCATAAATATTATTAACGAAATTGGTTTAGACCAAAACATCACAGACATCCTTCACAATCTTGAGTTCTCTTATACTCTGGAAATAGCAGACTCTAAAAGATTCGAAAGAAAAATCATAAAGTATTCTGATATGAGGATAGCTCCTTATAGGGTTGATACGTTAAAAAACAGATTATCGGAACTTAAGAAAAGATATGGTTATAAACGAAAAAAACGATCGGAGGCTGAATTTGATAAACTAGCATCTGCTTGGAAAAGTATAGAAAAACAAATTTTCGCTCATTGCAAAATCAAACCAGAAGATATTACCGAAGAAAAAGTTCGTCCGTTGATAGAAAACCTACGCAATTTCGAAATCGAAACCTCTTGACAGAATGTAACTTTTAAGTTACTATCTGGAAAAGAAAATTGTAATTGACGAAAATGCAGGGAAAGAACTTAAGGAATTTTCTTTAGAAGTACAGGATGAATTTCAAGCATCTCTAGATACGCTTAGGAAAAAAGGAAGGCTTGAATCTCCCGAAGGTAAAAAGATTTCTAAAGATATTTTTGAAGTTAGAGTAAAAATTAAAGGTGAATATCGAGGTTTATTTACCTATTTTGGGAAAACAAATATTTTAGTCTTACATTTTTTCAGGAAAAAAACTCAAAAGACACCTGTTAAAAAAATTAAGAATGCACAAAGGAGGTTAAAACAATATGAGCAAAATTAGTTATAAAAAAATCAAGGAGGGATTGAGAACTGGAAAATTGATTGATTATGATGATCTTTTTGCAAGTTATCCCAATGAAAGACAGAAAAGAATAAAGGAAAGAGCAAGATACTTAATGGCTGCTTGGGAGTTACGAAAGCTAAGACAGAAAGCAAGACTTTCTCAACAGGCACTTGCTAAGAAAATGGATGTTAAAAGAGAATTCATTTCAAGAATTGAGTCTGGAGAACAAAATGTAACAATTGCCACACTCTACAAAATTGCCGATGCAGTGGGTAAGGAATTTAAATTTACCTTTAAATAACGCGTCTTCTTCAGAATTCTATTGTGTTATCCTTAAAGGGTGGAAATAATATTAATTAGCCTTCTTACTCTTTTCGCAAGCTTTGTCGGAACTATGGCAGGATTTGGTTCTTCGACAATTATGCTTCCCATCATGCTCTTTTTTATCCCTTACCCTATCGCACTTCTATTTATCGGAATAATCCATTTTTTCGACGACCTTTGGGAAATAATTCTTTTTAGACAAGGGGTCAACTGGAAACTACTTTTATCTTTCGGAGTTCCGGGCGTAATAGCAAGTTCACTCGGAGCGAAACTTGCAGTTTCAGAGCCACAGACAATTCTTATACGATTATTGGGCGTGCTTTTGCTTTTTTACGTTTTTCTAATCACCGCCAAGCCTAAATTTAAGATCCCCCAAACACGGATAAGTGCTGGTTTAGGCGGCACTTTATCAGGACTTATTGCGGGGACTTTCGGAATAGGCGGGCCTGTAAGGGCTATGTTTTTATCCGCCTTTAATCTACCTAAAGAAACCTATCTTTTTACCTCGGGTGCAATTGCAATTTTCATAGATCCTGCACGCCTAGTCACATATTTTTTTGGTGGAACCAGACTTACCGGCAATCTACTTTGGGGACTTTTTCTTTTCGTTCCAATTTCTTTTGTAGGATCAAAATTGGCCAAAAATTTTATAGATGATATTTCTAAAAATAAGTTCAGAAAAATAATCGCACTTTTTCTCTTTACTGCAGGTCTAAAACTAGCTATTTTTCCTTAAAACTCTAGTGACCGATTTCGGGGAAAAGAATTCTAATTCCAACAATTGCCAAAATTCCTATTATCAAAAAAATCGCCTGCTGGCCTAAAAACTTTCTTGGAGCGTGAGTAGCTTCGGGCAAAAAATCCGTTGTCGCAACATAAAGAAAAAAGCCTGTTGCCAATGCCAAAAGTATTCCAACGCCCGCCTCAATTCTCTCGGCGTAAAAATAAGTAAGTATTGCTCCGGGAAAAGTTGCCAGCGATGAAAAAAAGTTAGCCCAAAATGCCTTTTTTCTACTCCAACCCTTCGAAAGAAGAATTCCGAAATCAGCAATTTCATGGGGAGTTTCGTGCAAGAAAGTTGAAAAGGAAACAACCATAGCAAGCGTGGGGTTAACCAAAAAGGTTGCGCCTATTACTACTCCATCGAGAAAGTTATGTATAGTGTCTCCGAAAATAATTAAAGGCACAATTTCCTCGCCTTGAACATGACTGTGTCCCGCATGTTTCTCGCCGGTTTCCTGGTGATGGTGAAGATAAAAGAAAAACCTCTCAATCAGGAAAAGTACTACAAAAACAACTAAGATTACACTAAAAGCGGTTTCTCCCACTTCCTCAACCGCTTCAGGCAAAAGATCAAGAAGAGAGAGTGCTAAAAGTATTCCGGCAGCCAGAGGAACAGAGACAGATGCAAGCGCCTTCGCCCAGTCCTTTTTAAAAAGCAGGATTACTCCACCAATTAATCCTGCAACACTACCAATAAATGAATAGATTAATAAAAGACTTATTGAACCCATATTCTATATATTACATATGATACAATCTCAGGAAGATAAAATGAACAAGATGAAAATTACTTGGGATTTATCGCCTCTTTTTAAGTCGGATAATGATCCGAAAATAGAAAAACAAAGAAAAAGGGTTTTGACTGCAACAAATAGTTTCGTTAAAAAATGGAAAAGCCGTGGCGATTACTTATTAAGTCCTGTTATTCTTAAAAAAGCTTTAGACGACTATGAAAACTGGTTGAGGTTTTATGGATTTAATTCCCAAGAAGATTATTATTTTCATTTAAGAACTTCCCAAGACCAAAACGACCCAAATCTTAAAGCACACGAAAATAAAGCAACCGAGTTTTCGAAAAAAATAGAAAACGATATGGAATTTTTCAAGTTAAGAATAGCAAAAATTAAGCCAAAACTTCAGAAAAAATTTTTAACTTATAAACCAATTGCTCCTTACAAACACTTTTTGGAACACCTCTTTATTAAATCAAAGTATTTACTTTCCGAGCCGGAGGAAAAAATATTGAACCTGAAAGGGATAACTTCACACGCAAATTGGGTAAAAATGACTCAAGGATTTCTGACAAAAGAAGAGGCAAATGTTTTAGACGAGGAGGGCAAAAAGACGGTTAAAAACTTTACGGATTTAACAGGTCTTATGAGAAGTCGTAACAAAAAGGCGAGAGATAAAGCAGCTGAAGCTTTTAATACAATACTCTATAAGCATTCAGACGTCTCCGAGCATGAGCTAAATTCAGTTTTTCTAAATAAAAAAATTAATGACGAACTTCGGGGGTTTGACAGGCCGGATAAATCAAGGCATATCGGGGACGACATTGAAACCGAAGTTGTGGATGCGTTGACAAAAACCGTAACTAAACACTTTGATATCCCCAAAAGATACTACAAACTTAAAGCAAAACTTCTTAAGGTTCCCAAGTTAGCCTACCACGAGCGAAATGTAGAGTACGGAGAAATAGACAAAAAGTATAACTATGAGGAAAGTGTTGACATATTAACTAAAGTTTTTGGAAATCTTGATCCGGAATTTGCAGAAATATTTACAAAATTTGTGAATGAAGGAAGAATAGATGTTTACCCAAAAAAGGGAAAATATTCCGGGGCCTTTTGCACATATGGCTTGATAATTCACCCGACCTATTCTCTTTTGAATTGGACGGATAAGCTTAATGACGTTTTGACTTTTGCCCATGAAATGGGACACGGAATTAACTTTGAATTTGTAAAAAAAGCCCAAAATTCAGTGAATTTCGGAACAAGTACTGCTTCAACCGAAGTTGCGTCTACTTTTATGGAAGATTTTGTTCTCGAGCACCTTCTAGAAACGGCCGATGAAGAGCTTAAACTTACTCTTTTAATTATGAAATTGGACGAAGAAATTTCAACAATATTCAGACAAGTGGCTTTTTACAATTTTGAATGGGAACTTCATAAAAAATTACGGGAAAAGGGTTATTTAAGTAAAGCCGAGATAGGAGAACTTTTTCAAAAACATATGGCTTCATATATGGGCCCCTTTGTTGAACAATCTGAAGGAAGCCAAAATTGGTGGATCCATGTCCAACATTTCAGATATTTTTTCTACGTTTACTCATATGCAAGCGGTCTTTTGATTTCTAAGTCGCTACAGTCATCGGTCAAAAAAGATTCTAAATTTATCGTAAAGGTCAAAGAATTTCTATCAGCAGGAACATCGGATTCGCCTAAAAATATATTTAATAAATTGGGGATTGATATAACCGATAAAACTTTCTGGGAAAAAGGTCTGAGTGAAGTCGAAGACTTACTTTCCGAAACCGAAAAACTTGCAATAAAATTAAAGAAGATCTAAGCAACTCTCTCTTTAAGTGCGCTATAAAATTTTTGAAGATAGTCTTCGGCGCGTGCCCAGTGGTGTTCACCCATTCCGCGCTCGGCTAAATTTCTCTCAACTCCAGCTAGAACTCTTAAATGGGCTAGTTTTGCCGCCTGAAAAAGAGAGATTCTGTAAACCTCGGCATAAAGCTGTCTTGCCACATCCTCGATATCGTAAGCCTGTTCAATCGATTCCTTGTCGCTCAAGTCCTGCCACAATTTGATTTCCAGGGATGTTGCCAATGACGGTTCAAAAGCAAGTTTCAGTTCGTCTTTAATTAGTCGATAAAACTTTTTCAGAGGCCTCTTTGCCTGTTCCCATCTCTTCTCTTCTCCACTCACAACTGCCTGAGTCATGAGCTTTGCCGCTTCAATTGCCAACTCTTTTGACAACCCGTACTGTTCTTTAAGATGCTGTATTGCGTAATCTCTAAATCTTGTCCCTTCCGGAATTTTCCTCAACCTCCACCAATTAAGTTCCAACTTTGCAGAAACTTCCGGTTTAAATTTAAGATGCTCCTGAACATCATTCCCTCCAAACCGCCTTCTCCTTCTAGAATAGTCTATTAAAATATTTCTTAATTTTTCTGCAGTAAAATCAGGAAGGTGATCAAGTTCCCAATAGTACTCAGCATAAGCCATCTGCCATGGTAATAACCCGCTTGTCCTCTGTTCTCCCGAGGTTCGTATTAAGAGATCAACATAAGGGTAAGGTTGATCCGCGGTATCTAAATATGAAGCGAGTAATTTCTCATCAATTTTCTCCACTGGTACTTTATCGCTCACAATTTTTTTAACAGCTCTAATAATTTCATCCCTACCACCATAATCAAGCGCGGCATTAAAAACGTGTTTTGTGTTATTTTTCGTTTCTTCTTCAACTTTAGACATAAAGCGGATTAAATCTCTTGGGAATCGATCTTTTCTGCCCAAATGTACGAACCTCACTCCATCTTTTTTTGCATCTTTTCTTACATCCTTAACAAATTGCCAATACAATCCCATTAGGTAGTCTATTTCTTCTTTTGAACGATCCCAATTCTCAGTAGAAAATCCCCAGACCGTAAGTGTGTGAATGCCCAAAGCTCGCGCAGATTTAGCAACCTTCCTTGCAGCTTCGAACCCCGCCTTGTGTCCTTCCAAAGTATGTAAACCTCTTGCCCTTGCCCATCTGCGATTACCGTCAAGAATAATCGCAACATGATCCGGAACTTGAGTACCCTTTGGAAGAGATATTGTTTTACTTTCAGCCATAGCGGAAATTATAACATAAACCCCAAAATTAAACTTAAGATAAGACCCTTTTCAGTTCTGAATGAAAATTAACTAAGAGCTGATTCGCTTTTTTCCAGTGCTTCTCAATTTCTCTTGTAGGCGTTGAGGGTTCCTCAGCTATATCGTGTTGCCTCGTTGCTTCTGCCTTAAGCCTGCCCGCTTTAGTCAACTTTTCTTCCTCCACCCCGAACTGGACGGCATAGAGCTTTGCAAAAGCTTCCCCAAGTTTAGATTTATCAGGATTATTTTCCAGATCGTCATGCAACTTCCACCAACCAACCTCTAAACCTGCAATTTCTTCTGGATCAAAACTTAGTTCAGTTTTTTCTTTTACTCGTAAGTAGAATTTTGAAACCGAATCTATTGCCTTAGCCCATTCTCTTGTGTCGTGATATTTAACTCCTTGAATCAAATCGCCAATTGCATCTTTGGCTTCATCTTGAGAAAAACCATAAAAATTTACGTTGTATTCTACCAGAAGTTCCAACAACTTGCCTTTATCGCCCTCGTGGTGAGCTCTCCACCAACCAACCTCCAAATTCCCCAGCTTAACAGGATCTATAATAATTTTTACCATAAGCCTGATTCATTCTAATACCTTTTCAGAATTATTTTAAACCAAGGAGTATAGATTTTGGAATTTTCTTTCATATCTTTCTTCAGTTTATCAATTGTCATCCACTTATGATCCACTACTTCGTCAGGATTGGGATATACAGGTCCGTCATATACTCCTTCAAAGACAGTATCGAATTCATGTTCTCCCCAAATTTCGTCCATTTCAGCTTTATACATAAACTTGAAGATTTCTTTTAATGGAGTCGAAAAACCCATTTCTTCTTTCAATCTGCGAGTGGCTGCATCGGCATAGCTTTCGTCTTTAAAAGGATGGCTACAAACCGTATTTGACCAGAAGAGATGCCAAGTCGGCTTTTTGGTAGATCTTTTTTGAAGAAGCATGCTTTTCCTGTCTGGTGAAAAAATCACAACAGAAATAGCTCGATGTAAAGGAACGGGGTTTTTATGAGCGGCAAATTTCTCTTTATATCCGACAACGTTATCGTTTTTATCGACCAATACTACTTCTGGTTTATTAATTTTTCCTTTCATTATTTAACCAGAGTCCCTTTATAACCTTTTTCTAAAATTGCTTTTTCCAGCTCATTAATCCTCATGCCGTTTATTATCAAAATCTTTGTTCCGATTTTTGCAGAAATTAAACTCTCTTGAACTTTGTGAAGCATGCCTCCTGTTACATCGATTGCTTTCGAACCTTTTATATCTTTTCTAATTTTATTAAATACTGAATCATTTATTAACGGAATTGTTTTACCGTACTTATCTAGCACCCCGTCGGTGTCTCCACAATAAATTATTCTTATTTTGGTATAATCGCTTTTTAATTTTTTGGCTAAAATAGTTAAAGTTTTTTCTCCCGAGAGAATACAAAAACCTCTCTTATAGTCAATAACCACATCGCCATAAATAACAGGAATCAAACCCAAATTTAGCGCGTTTATTAACGGTTCGATGAATAATTTCCTAGGATTTTTCTCTGAAGCAATTATAAAACTCAATGGAGAAAATGAAACTACCGGTAAACCAAACTTTAGAAACTCGTTTATTACAATTCTATTTATTTGTATTGCTGCATCGGCAACAACCGAAAAACCTTTTAAACTGTTTTTATTTATTATTCCTTCCTGAGTTTTATATATTGAAGCAGCACTATGGCCAAAAGATCCGCTTCCGTTGGCAATTATAATTCTCGCCTTTTTAGTCTTTAATGCGCTTTTTACTTCTTTTGCTAATCTATTGATAACAGAATTCCTTGCTGAATAAGGTTTCGACTTATCGGTTATCAGACTTCCTCCTAATTTAATCAAAATAAGTTCCTTCATATTAGAAAAGGTGCTTCTTTAACAAGTGAGTCCCGACTGAGGGTTTATTAATAATAGTAAATAAAATTTCTGGAATTCTTCTCAATTTCCTATTTAATATTTTTGCATCCTTTGCAATACAAATTACATGAACATTAGGGCCTGCATCCATAGTAAAATACGCTAAAATTCCCTTTTCTCTAATTTCCCTTACTTTATTTATTACCTCAATAGTTCCTTTATTCCAATAAAAGATAGGTGGTTTAGAAGTCATTGCAATTATATGAAGTTCAATTGCCTCCTCCTCCAAAAGTTCTCCAAATTTTTTAAAGTTTTTTTTAAGAAGTGCATTTTTTATATTTCGAATTCTTTTAGAGAGAAGTTTTTGTCGGACTGTAAAAAATGGATTTTTTGGAGCAACCGTATGTCCTTCAGTAGAACTTTTCTTTTTCTTCTCGGCTTCAACAACTACTACAATATCTCTGACGTCCCAATGTTCTGGGGGTGCGATTTGAATCGCGTAAGAGGAATTGCTATTCTTTCCTTTGTTCCATTGGGCAAAACCATCTATTACAGAGCGTGATGCTGAACCAGAGCCAAAGCGAGCGAGGATGGAAAGTTCCTTGAGAGATAGATTTAATCCCGCAGCAACACTTGCTGATAGTGCTAAAGCTGAAAACCCGGATGCAGACGATGCAATTCCTGCATCTGAAGGAAAATTATTTTTCGATTCTACTTTTACCCCCCATGGTATATTTGATTTTTCTCTTACGAGATCAATCATTTTTAACACCCTAAATTTTTTCTCGTCTTTTAGTTCTCTACCGTCGAGAATAACTCTGTCGCTTCTGAAACGCGGATTAAATTCAACAGTAGTTGTTGTAATGCAGTTACTCAAATTCATTGAAATTGAGTCATTAAAGGGAATATTTCGTTTAGGATTTTTCTTCCCCCAAAATTTAATAAAAGCTATGTTCGCGGGAGACACTGCCGTTGCTTTGTATATTTTTTTATAACTAGAAGCCATCTTAAGGTTAAATTCTACTATATTTTACTTCAGGGGTAATTGAAGCATCAATCGCCAGGCACCGAACTTTGGTAAACGTCCCCCTTTGATTGACCTTCTAAGTTAACATATCCAGATCTAAATTCTCGTACCTGAGTCGTAATCCTTTCAACGGTATTCCGCAAACTTTGATAACCACATACACCCGCCTCTATTAATCCATTCAGTTTTACATTTATAAAATCTGCAGGAACCCAATTGTGCTTGTTACTTCCTCTAATACCCAATTCGGGGACATCAGGGTACTCGAAAAATCCGTTAATACTTTTCAAGGACATAATCCTGCCTTACCTTCAAAATACTTTGCGGGGGTGATATACTGTTAGTCACTCCCATGCCTAAAACCCCACATAAATCATTCGTCATCCTATATCGAAGTTTTGCACTTCCTCTGATGAAATTTATTGTTAAAAGGGTTGGGGGAAACCAAGATATGGCTGAAGAAGTTTTCGCAAGAACTGTTTCTGCCGCCTGGGAGGGGTGGAATGCGTTTGAACATAAAAGTAGTTTCTTTACTTGGGTTTGTAGAATTGCTTTAAATAAAATCGCAGATTATTATCGTGAAGAAATCCACAAAGAATCCGTATTCATTGCGCCGCTTTTGGAAGAAATAGCCGGGGCAAGTTTCACCGAGCTTTCACCAACCGAAAGACTGGCACTTGATGAATTAAGAGCCTCTGTCAGGGCCTGTATAAAATTGCTTCCCGAAGACAAAAAGCAATTACTTTTCCTTCGATATTGGAAAGAAATGACTATACGGGAGATTTCTAAACAACTTAGACTTTCTGAACGGGCTGTCGAAGGTAAGCTTTATAGGGCGCGAAAAACGCTCGATGAAATAATTTCGGTCGAACATCCTGAAGTTATACCGGAATACACAAAGAAAAGTAAAATTCAACCATGAAGTGGTGTTACAGTGTAACAGTACACTGTAACATATATAAAAGGTGATATTAATATCTTTTAACCTTGTACTTTCTTTCAATAAAACTTAGACCTACTCCTTTTACCATCTCCAAAGTTGTGTTAACTCCATCAAATAAATTAGGAAGATTATAAATTTCTTCTTCGGTTAACCAGACATTTTCCCCGCCCTCAAACTTTTCAATTAATTTTCCCGTTAAGTTAGTTACCTTGAAAGTGAAAAAGAACTTGTCCTCAAGCAGCTTCAAATCTTTTGAGTAATCCATCTTGTGCTTAATGCCTACAAGCTTTAATTTTCCACTTAATCCGGTTTCCTCTTTAAGTTCTCGATTAGCGGTTTCGAAAACCGTTTCACCCCATCTAATTTTTCCTCCAAAAAATCCGTAATAGCCATAATAGGGTTGTTTTAACCGTTTTTGAACCAGGTATTTATTTACAGTTTTTTCCTTTTTTACACAACAAATCAACACTGCTACTTTTGCTTGACGTTCTGGTACTAAATTTTGAGTATCAAATCTATTGGCAAACTCTTTTCCTTTTGGCATTAAACGGTATAAATTACCACTTTTTTCTATTAAAGCAGCTTCTACTAGCTTTTTCAGATGAAAGTTAAACTGGTCACTTGGTACTTTTAAGGTATTTAACTCAGAAAAGCGTGCTTTGGTTCTAAAAAGCAAAACCAAAAGTATGTTTACTTGGATTGGGTGCATTTCATTTTCAATTGCCATACAACAATTCTAGTAGGAATTTTTGCAAAATCCAGTGAAGTCGACTTCAGTAAACTATCTCTTTGGAGATTGTTACTTGCGCCTTGTCCCCACACCATCTTAGCACTTCGCTTTTGGGTTCTATTCGAACACGCTTCGTGCTGCGATTGGTGAGGGACTTCGTCGGAAAAATCATCGCTTAGGCGACTGTTTTTTCCTCCTTGCTTTCCCGCCCATGCCGACTTTTCGGCGTTCACGGATACGGGAGTCACGGGTCAAAAGACCCAGTTTTTTAAGCGGAGTCCGAAAAGCCTCCCTATTCTCCTTAGCCAGTGCTTTGGCAACCGCGTGGGTAGCTGCATCTAATTGTCCTTTTAGTCCACCACCCGTCACCTTGACGCTTACGAAATATTTATCACTTCCCTCTACTGCCTTAAAAGGCTTCGACCAGATTTCTTTATTAACGGCTCCGGGGAAATAATCCTCTATTGGCTTACTGTTAACCGTATTTTCTCCTTTACCTTTGAAAATACGCACTCTGGCAATAGCAGACCTGCGTTTCCCTACGGCGTATGTATAATTTGGTTTATTGTTCTTCGGCATAATTTACTTATTAAATCAAAAATTAAATATTTTGAATCTTTAGTTTGCAAACTTGATCTTTCATTTTTGATCTTTGATTTTTTCAACGTATGGATGTTCTCCACCTGCAAATATCTTCAGTCTCCTAATTCGGTCTGATTTTAGCCTATTATCGGGCAGCATTCCGGAAACGGCGTGCTCTATAACTTTTTCCGGTTGCTCTTTAATCATTTTTTCAAACTTTACCTCCTTAAAACCTCCGGGGTAACCTGAATGACTCCTATAAACTTTTTGCTTGGGTTTCTTCCCAGTAAGTTCAATCCGAGAAGCGTTTATCACAACAACATAATCTCCCATATCCATGTGATTTGAATAGGTCGGCTTATGCTTTCCCATTAAAAAAATGGCAACTTGTGTTGACAATCTTCCTAAAACAGCATCTTTAGCATCAACAAGATGCCATCCTCGCTTAACATCTTTGGCTTTTGGTTGATAAGTCTTCATAATCAAGCGATAGGTAATAAGAAATAAGTAATAAGTTATTTGGGCTTCTAAATTACAGTTTTCTCTCTTTTAATTTTAGATTTTTCTCTACTCTGAACATTTTCTTTTAAACTTCTTTTTTCATCTATTTTTCCTTTCTTACTTGTCACTTTTTGCTTGTCACTTATCACTATTTTCCTACTCCATTCCAATCTAGCAACTTCTGCCAAATCCCCACGCCTTCTTGGTAAATTAATTATTCTGGTAAAACCGCCAATTTTATTAATAAAAGCTTCCGAAATCTCTCCAAAGAGTTTCTTGATACTCGCTTTATCATTAGCCAAAATCGCATACACCCTCCTTCTTGCACTCATATCGCCCTTTTTTGCTAAGGTAACAAGTTTATCAACGTCGGATTGAATAGCCTTTGCTTTTGCTTTTGTAGTATTAATTGAACCATGTAAAATAAGCGCTTTTATTAACGATCTAAAAAGCGCTTCCCTAGAACCCCTGTCTCTCGAGAGTTTGCGTCCAAATACTTTCTTCTTCATGTTTTTGCTATTTAAGTAATAGCCCTTTTTCTCCAAGAGCCGCTTCAATAATCTTCACCGACTTTTCACCAAGGTTTCTAACTTTGACCAGCTCGTCTCGTTTCGCGTTAACCAAATCCTCGACAGATTCGTAACCGGCTTTAACCAAAGCGTTTGCAACTCTTGTTGGAAGACCTATCTCCTCAACAGAAAGTTTTCCGATAGCACCCAACTCATCTTTCTTCGACTCTTCCTTCTTCTCAATTTTCTTTGGTGAAACGAGTTGATTAAAGTAGCCGACCAATATTTTCGCAGAGGTCAGTAGTGCCTCTTTCGGATCAATAGTTCCGTCAGACCAGACTTCTAAAATAAGTTTATCGTAATTTGTAAGTCTACCCACACGAGTTTCTTCGATCCTGTAATTTACCCTAACAATAGGCGAAAACGACGCATCGAGTGGAATTAAACCAATCTCCTCTGTTATCCTTTCCTCACTCGGCAAATACCCTGTTCCTACCTCAATTTCCAATTTAGCTTCTAATTTCGTTCCTTTGCTTAGAGACGCCAAGAAAAGATCTGGGTTTGCTACCGTAATTTCCGCATCGGTTTTTATGTCAGATGCTTTAACATCGCCAGGCCCGCTTACAGAAATAGAGGCTTTAGTCGGCTTTTCACTAGTTGTCTTAAAGCGAACTTTCTTAAGGTTTAGTAAAAACTCAACAACATCCTCTTTCACACCCTTAAGGGTCGTGAACTGGTGTTTAACTCCCTGAATTTTTACGCTTACTATTACTGCCCCGGGTAACGAAGTTAAAAGAACTCTTCTCAATGAATTCCCAAGGGTATGGCCGTATCCCTGTTCCAAGGGCGAAATGACAAATCTGGCATAATTACCCTCTTTTTTTTCTTCTTTCACTTCAAAAATTGGTTCATTAATCATTTAAATCACCTCCCTCATTCAAGCCTTGCTTGAGAAATCCTAAGCACTAAATCCTAAATTCTAAATTCTAAACAAATTCAAAAATTTAAATCCCAATTACCAAACTATTACTTACTACCTACTTGTTTGAACTTTAAAAAAATTGCCATTTTATTTAATGTTTAGGATTTCGATATTAGAATTTCGAATTTGTTTTTCTCTCAACGAGAGTAAAACTCTACTATATCTTGTTCCGAAATAGGTTCCATAATATCTTCTCTTTTAGGTAGACCGGTAACTTTGCCTACAGCCGCTTTCCTTTTAAGCCATGAGGGAAGCTTATGATCTTCCTCGAGTTGCTTTTTTATGGACGGAATTTTTATGGCGGCAGGCGATAGGGAAATTGCATTACCTTGTTTTATCTCAAAAGAAGGAATGTTAACCCTCTTGCCGTCGATGAATACGTGCCTATGAGAAACAAGTTGCCTTGCTGCGGCTCTAGTAGGCGCAAAACCCAGTCTGAAAATTGCGTTATCCAGTCTTCTTTCCAAAAGGCTAAGGAGCATTTCTCCTGTATTTCCTCTGGATTTTAGAGCTTTTGTAACGTATCTTTTGAACTGTCTCTCCATTATTCCGTACATTCTTTTAACCTTTTGTTTTTCTCTCAACTGGCGTCCATATTGAGAACCCACTCTCGTGCCTTTAGGGCCATGAACGCCCGGGGGTATATTTACTCTAGTTAATTTAGATCCCTTTCCAAAAAGGTCATAACCTTCTCGTCTTGACAGTCTATCTTTTGGTCCAGTATATCTAGCCATATTTCCTATGTTCTTCTTTTTTTCTTCGGTCTTGGACCGTTGTGAGGAATCGGTGTTACGTCGGCAATCATGGCAATTTTTAGTCCCGCGGCCCTGATTGCCCGAAGAGCCGCGTCTCTTCCCGATCCCGGTCCTTTGACATAAATTTCTACTTCCTGAATTTTGTGTTCTTCTTTCGCTTTTTTTATAACCTTATCGATCACCATCGTTGCCGCAAAAGGAGTTGACTTTCTCGTTCCTTTGAAACCAACATTTCCAGAAGAACCCCAAACTAAAGTATTCCCATACTCATCGGTCATGGTGACTAGGGTGTTATTGAACGAGGCAGAAACATAAATCCTACCCCTGCCCTTGTCTTCTACCGGTGTGATTACCCTCTTTTTTGTTTTCTTTTGATCCACCATTTCACTTTTACTTCTCGGAAGTTTTCTGGTCTAATTTAGATAAAGCCTCTTTCTTGAATGCTCCAACAGTTTTTCTTTTTCCTCTTTTGGTACGGGCGTTACTTCTTGTCCTTTGCCCACGTACTGGTAAACCCCTTACGTGCCTTACGCCGCGGTAAGAACCAATCGTTTTTAGCCTTTGAACATTACCCTTTACTTGTCTTATTAGTTCTCCCTCAATAGGATACTTTTCAACCTCGCTTGCTAATTTCGAAATCTCGTCAGACGTCAACTCGGAAACCCTCTTCCCATCGTCCAATTTAAGGTTAGTAAGTGTCTTTTTGGATAACGGCCAACCTATGCCCTTTATTTTTGTAAGGGCAAAGCCGACTTTCCAATTGTCTTGTAATTCAACTCCAGCAATTCTTGCCATATATAATTCTTATAAGTCCTATGCGACTTATATGTTAACCCTGTCTTTGTTTGTGCCTTGGATTTTTACAAATCACGTATAAAACGCCTTTACGCTTTACTATTTTGCAATCTCGGCACCTTTTTTTGACTGACGACTGAACTTTCATCCTTCGACTCGCTTCGCTCGCTCAGGACAGGTTTTCTATCCTACACGGCTTAAGCCTTTAAAACAATTTTATTTCCTGTATTTTTGAATAATCCTTCCTCTCTCCTTATCATATTTAGTCATTTCAACCAAAACTTTATCTCCGGGAAAAATTCTTATGTATCTCCTGCGTAATGTTCCTTTCAAGGTAACCAGTATAACTCTTCCGTCATCAAGCTCAACTCTAAACATTGTATTTGGAAGAGATTCGGTCACTACCCCCTCAATTTTCAAACTATCCTTGTTTTGCATACTTTGAACCAAAAAACAAGCTAATGAATCCATTAGCTTTCTTATTCACTCTTATTAAGTTATTACAAGTGGACCTTTTGGGCTAACTACTACCGTATCTTCAAAAAGTCCTGATATTGTACCATCCGAGGTTGAGATTGTCCACCCATCTGACGCAATCTTTACATCAGGACTCCCCATCGCGTACATTACCTCGACAGCAAAGACTGCGCCCAGAGGAATTTCTGGACTTTCTTCTCTATTTCCATTTGTAAAACAGGGAACTTGAGGTTCCTCATGTAAAGCTCGACCAACACCATGACCAACGAGAGCTCGGATAGGGGAGTAGCCATTTTTTCTCATCGTTGATTCAATAGCTTGGGATATATCGTAGATTCGATTTCCAATTCTTGCCTCCTGAATTGCTTTTTCTAAAGCACTCCTACCTGACCCCAAAAATCTCTCAAGATTGGGATTTGATCCTATAGCCTTAGTAAACGACGTATCTGTATGAAATCCTTTGTAAAACATTCCCACATCAACACTCACGACGTCGTTCCTTTTAAAAACAATTTCTTTTTTTGGTATTCCGTGTACGACTCCTTCGTTTATGTTTACACAAGTTGCCCAAGAGTAGCCAGAAACCATTTTGAAAGATGCCTCTCCACCTTCTTTTTCTATTAATTTATCGGCTAAGTTATCAATCTCACTTGCTCTCACGCCTTCTTTTACAGCCTCTAAAAGTTCTTTTTTAACCTTTACAAGCTTTCTTCCGCCCTCTCTCATTACCTCAATTTCATCCGGCGTTTTAATAGGTATTTTAGTGTTTTCTCGCATCTTTAACTTTCAATTTTTGCAAAATATCCTTAAAAATAACTTCAATCGGCCTTTCACCGTCAATCCTTATTAACTTTTTTTTCCGGTCTAAATAATCAATCAGCTTCTCTGTATTATCTTTGTAATAACTAAACCTAACCTTTATTGATTCTGGTTTATCGTCTGCTCTTTGGACCAATTTACCACCGCAATTGCCGCATTTGCCTTCTTCCGGTGGAGGAGTAGTGATAAGGTTATAAATCTCACCACAATTCTCACAAATTCTCCTTGCCGAAAGTCTTCTTACTGCTTCTCTCTCACTAATATCCAAAGATATAACCGCATCTATACCGTCTCCCTTCAGTTCCAGGAATTTCTCCAGTGCTTCATATTGAGAAATAAATCTCGGGAATCCTTCAAATAATATGTTTTTTAAGTCGGGTTTATTCTCCTTAAGATAATCAAGAGCATACATCGTCATCTCCTCTTCAGGAATTAACTTTCCAGAATCAACAATCTTCTTGATTCTCGGGTCTTTTTTTGCCAAACTTCTTGACAATTCTCCCGTTTGAAAATGAAATAATTTAAACTTTTCGGAAAGCAGTTGTGCTTGAGTACCCTTTCCAGATGCTGGTGCACCCAAAACCACAATATTCATATCTATCTTAAAAATGTTTCGTAACGCTTCATAACAAGTTGAGATTCAAGGTCCCGAGTTACTTCCAAAACTACCGAAACGACAATCAAGATTCCCGTTCCTCCGATGGCTAAATTTGCAACCCCTATTATGTTCTGAAAAAAGGAAGGTAAAATTGCAATAAGACCCAAAAAAACCGCCCCAACAAGTGTTATCCTATTCAAGACAGAGGACAGATATTTTGATGTTTGAGTACCGGGCCGAATTCCCGGAATAAATCCTCCGGACTTTTGCAAATTCTCCGAAATCCTCTCCGGATTAAAAACAACCGACGTATAAAAGTAGGTAAAACCGACCACCAATAGGAAATAAACTAAGTTGTAAAGAAACGAGGTGGGATTAAAAAGATTAGAAATTTGGCTGGCCAAGAGAGAAATTTTGGGATTCCCAATTCCTGCCAAGAATTGGGTAGCAAGTGATGGTAAAAGCACCAGAGATACTGCGAAAATTATTGGAATTACTCCCGCCTGATTTACTCTCAAGGGAATGTATGAGGAGGTCAAGCCGACTCTTCCCACACGCCTTGCATAGCTTACCGGAACCTGGCGGGTCGCTTCATTCATAAAAACTATAAGACCGACAATCACAACCGAAAGAGCAAGGAAAATAAATAATTTCAGCGCGTCTGCCGAACTAACAACGGCTAGAGATTGCCCAAAGACAACAGGAAGCCTTGCAATTATGCCGGCAAATATCAAAAAGGATATGCCGTTACCAACACCGTACTCGTTGATCAGTTCTCCCAACCAAACTGACAGCATACTCCCTGCCGTCATTGTTACTACCAAAGCAATCAAGAAAATAGGAGTAAGCGAGGGAATAACCCCCTGACTTCGTAAGAGAGTGTACATCCCAAACCCCTGTAAAGCCGCCAGAGGAACGGTCAAAAACCTCGTGTACTGATTAATCTTTTCCTGACCAAATTCCCCTTCCTTGGACAATTCTTCAAGACTCGGAATCACATAGGTTAAAAGCTGCATAATAATGGATGCGTTAATATAAGGCGTAAGCCCTAAGGCCATTATGGAAAAATTGGCCAAAGTTCCCCCTGAAAAAACGTCAAGAAGAGAAAGAAGCGGACTACCCAAAAAAAAGGCTTGAAGAGAACCCCTGTCAATTCCCGCCGCAGGAATATGGGCAGCAAGTCTAAAAATTGCCAAAAGGGTGGCCGTAATAAAAAATTTTCTCCTTAAATCAGGAGACTTTGAAGCTTTAGAAAAAAATTGAAATATCTTTAAAAACATAAACTACTCTGGCCTAAAGGCCAGAGTATTCTCGCCTTTTAGGCTCAACAAGTTTGTTGCGGAAATAAAAAATCTAATTACTCTTTTCAGGAACTACCCTACCTCCTGCTTTTTCAATCATCTTTGCGGCGGACTTTGAAATCGGAACCGCAATCGTCAACTTTTTCTTAACTTCTCCGTCGCCTAATATTTTAACTCCATAATCTTGAGCAGCTCTCCTGTCAACTATGCCGTGGCTAACAAGAAGCTCAAGGTCAACGGTGCTACCGCTGGGTAAAATGTCAAGATAAGCCGTTTTGACAATTATCGGTTTATCCTTAGCTTTAAATTTTCCTTTCCCGCGCCTGAGGGGCAATCTTTTAATCAGAGATTTTTTCATTTTAACCCCCTCAAAAAGAATCCCTATTGAACTTCTCGCTTTCTGACCTTTTTGGCCTCGACCAACGGTGTGCCCACCACGACCACTGCCATAACCGCGACCCAATCTTTTCTTGCCTTTTGAAACCACTTTGGGTAATTTTTTCATTTTGATTTTAGAGCTTCCTTTCTTTTATCGATTTTTGCAATTTTTTTAAGAGCCTCAAGTGTTGCATAAACATTTGAAATTTTATTGGATGTTCCCAAAATCTTCCCAACAGCGTCTCTAACACCCGCAGCTTCCAGTACAACCCTTATTGGTCCACCGGCTATTATTCCGGAACCTGGCGGGGCTGGTTTTAGAAGAACTTTGGCAGCAGAAAATTTTTCGTTAATGGAGTAGGGGATGGTTGTCCCGCGCAGAGGGATTTTAAACATCTTTCTTTTTGCCGAACTAATGGCCTTTTTAATAGCAGCGGATACGGCGGTGGCTTTTGAAAGCCCCACACCAACTTTTCCCTTTTTATCTCCCACGACAACCAAAGCCGAGAATCGGATAGTATTTCCTCCTTTGGTTTTCTTGGAAATCCTCCTTATATCGATAACGGTCTCTGCAAATTCCTTGGTTATATTTCCAAACTCTGTCATTAAAAAACCAAACCTCCTTCCCGTGCACCTTCGGCCAGCTTTTTAACTCTTCCGTGATATTTATTACTCCCGCGATCAAATACCACTCTCTTAATTTTTGCCTTTATTGCTCTTTTGGCCAAAAGTTCTCCTACCTGATAGGCCAGATCTATTTTAGAATCCGCGGTTTTGTGTTTTTTACTGGCCATCTTCAAATCACTCGCCGAAACAGCCGTCTTACCTTTCGTATCATCAATAATCTGTGCATATATATGTTTTGACGAACGATATACAGATAGCCTTGGTCGAACCTTTGTACCAAAAACCCTAGCTCTTGTGCTTTTTTTACGACGTAAACGTTTTTTATTCTTATCTTCCATGCTCATTTTACATCTAAGCCGGTGCTCCGACCGTCTTTGCAGCTTTTCCTGCCTTCCTTCTTATAATTTCATCCTTATATTTAATTCCTTTTCCTTTATAAGGTTCAGGAGCTCGTATGGCTCGAATTTTTGCGGCAATTTGACCAACGAGCTCTTTATCTATGCCGTCAATAAATATATCTCCCTTCTCTACTCTGAAACTAATTTCTCTTGGTGCTTCTATTTTTACGGGGTGGGAATAACCTATCGAAAGGATCAAAGTATTATCTGTTACTTCTGCCCGGTATCCTGTTCCGACCAGCTCGAGATTCTTTGACCACCCATCCGTAACACCCTTAACCATATTGTTGATTAAGGCCCGAATAGTTCCGTGTAGCGCCTTAGCCTGTTTACTCTTACCTTTAACCGAAACTTTAATCTCCTTTGTGTCTGTTTCTACAAGGACCCTCTCTGGTATTACTTTTCTTAGTTCACCCTTTGAGCCTGTTACGATAAGAGTCTTATTGTCTAAATTGACGCCAACTCCTTCAGGAATTTTTATTGGTAACTTTCCTATTAAACTCATACTTTTTTAGAGAATTTCTGCAATGACTTCTCCCCCTACCCCCTTTTTAATCGCTTCACGAGACGACATCACGCCCCTGGGCGTAGATATTATCAAAATCGACGGACTGTGTCTTTTTTCAATTTCGTCTCTTGCCATATAAATCCTTAATCCTGGCTTGGAAATTAGCCTGATGTCTGTTATTATGGGCTCTTTTTTCCTATAACTTATGCGAAGTGTTAGTTTTTTGCCTTCCTCACGTACGTCTTCAAGATAATTTTCTTGTTGAAGTACTCTTGCGGTAGCCTTGATAAAACTACTGGTTTGAACTTCAACGGTCTTCTTGCCCGCAAGACTCGCATTTTTTATTTGAGTTAGAAAATCGCCAATTGGATAGTTAATCATATCTTATTCCTTTCTACCAGCTTGCCTTTCTTACTCCAGGTATTTCTCCCCTATGAGCAAGCTCTCTAAAACAAAGTCTACAAAGACCAAAACGCCTGAGGTAACCTCTTGATCTTCCACAAAGGCGGCATCGATTCCTATAACGGATTTTATATTTAAGCTTTTTCGTTTCTCTAACAACTTTTGACGTTTTAGCCATAAAGATCCTTTCAGCCTGCCTACCGTCAGGCAGGTCGCATTACATATTGCAAAGTACAAAGCACATAGATTATTTTTTATTCCTTTGTGCTATGCTTTCTGTTCTCTGCACTAATTTTCTCAAACGGCATGCCCATTAGCTCTAACAATCTTTTTGATATATCTTTATCACTTGTATTTGTTACAATGGTTACTTCAAGTCCCCTCACCTGACTCTTGGCAGTGTCTATCTCGGGAAACACGCTGTCTTCAGATATACCCAGGGTATAGTTACCGTGAGTATCAAAACCATTTACTGAAAGTCCGCGGAAATCTCTGAGTCGGGGTAAATTTACCGAAAATAGTTTGTCCAAAAAAGCATACATTTTATCTTTTCTTAGCGTAACCTTTAAACCAACTAACATGCCCCGTCTTATTCCGAAACTGGCAACCGATACTTTGGCCAGTCTTTTTTGTGGTTTTTGACCAGTAATTGCCGCCAAATCCTTTGCTGAAGCCTCCACTAATTCTTTATTTTTCAGTGTATCTCCAATTCCCATGTTAACAACAATCTTGGATATTTTAGGCAAGGCCATTTTATTGTCGATGCCAAACTCTTTAGCAAGAACCGGCATTGTCTCTTTTTCGTATTTCTCCTTAAGTCTATTCATTTAAGTCGTATTAGTCCTATTAGTCTTATTTTTTATCCATTTCTCGTCCACACTTCCTACAAATTCTCACTTTTCCACCGTCCGTAACTTTAAACCCGACTCTTGTTGGCTTTGAGCACTTCGGACAAACGACCGCAAGGTTCGAAAAAGCTACTGGTCGTGGTATCTCGTATATCCCTCCTTTTTGACCGGGAACACCTTTAACGTGTTTTTTGTAAATATTTATTCCCGGTACCAAAGCGCGCGTACCCATTGCAACGATTCTTTCAATCTGGCCTTCCCGAGCCCTATCTTTACCTGATGTAATTTTCACTTTGTCTCCGACTTTAAACTTTAACATTTAAACTACCTCCCTTGCTAAAGATGCAATTTTTGTATATCCCCTTTCTTTGATCTCTCTGGCTATTGGACCTAAAACTCTAGTTCCAAGAGGCAGTCCTTGTTTATCGATTACCACCCCGGCATTATCGTCAAATCTGATGTAACTTCCGTCAACTCTTCTTACTTCTTTTTTGGTTCTGACGATTAGCACTTTTACTTTTTCGTGATCACTAACCACTCCATTAGGATCTGCGCCAACCACAACGCAGCGTACAACCTGACCTATGCTCGCGGTCTTTCCAATCTTCTGGGTAATTCCAATAACCATCAATCTTTTGGCTCCGGAATTATCGGCAGGACTTAATATTGTTCTTAGCTGTATCATATCCACTGATTACACGGATTTCTTAACAGATTTCACTGATTTAATCCGTGCACTCCTTTTTAAATCTGCGGAACCTGTAGTTGCGGGCTTTTTACTGCGAAGGGGTAAGCTCTTTTTATCCGATTCTTTCCCAACTATTTCTACTACTTCTACTACTTTCCATCTCTTGAGCTTACTGTAAGGCCTGCTGGCAACAAACTTCACGGTTTGTCCCAGGGTGACCCCTATTTCATCATGAACGTGATATTTCTTTAGCCTTTTGAACCTCTTTCTATAAATAGGGTGGACCACTATTCTCTCAACCACGACGGTTGCGGTTTTTTCCATCTTTTTTGATATGACTTTGCCCGTAAATATTTTCATAGTTCGTCTCGCTCCAGTATTTCCTTTTCTCTCAAAACTGTTAATATTTGTGCCAATTCGCGACGTAAGTTTTTTGCCTTTTTCAAATTCTTTTCCTTTGAGGCTTTTAGGTTAACAACAATCTTACTTAATTCCAATCTTTTATCTTCAGCCTTCTTCTTCAACTCGGCCTGCGTTTTTCCTCTTAAATCCTGTATCTCTTTCTTTTTCATTTTTTTCTTTCCTCCTTATTGATAAACCTCGTTCTAAAAGGCATTTTTGTGGCTGCTTTTGCAAACGCGTCTTTGGCTACAACCGGATTCACACCAGTCACCTCATATATGATCCTTCCGGGCGTTACGACTGCAACATACCTATCTATATCGCCCTTTCCTCCCCCCATGCGTTGGCCTGCAGCTCTTGATGTTACTGGTTTATCGGGAAAGACTCTTATCCAAACCCGACCACCTTTTTTAAGGCTGTGAGTAATTGTACGCCTCCCCGCCTCTATCTGGCGTGCCGACAACCAACCTGCCTCTTGCGCTTTTAGGCCGTATTCGCCGTACGATAGCATTGAACCACGAATAGCTTTACCTCTCCTTCGGCCCCTGAACTCTTTTCTAAACTTTCTTCTTTTTGGTTCTAACATTCGTCCTTGCTCGGCTTTCGCTTCCGTCACGTTCATATAAACTGACCGTGACTTTCAGCTATTAGCCGGCAACTCCTCTCAAATTTGCTACGCAAATTTGTAATTTAAAAAAGTTATTCCTCCTCGGGTTTTTTATGAATATAAACTTTAACCCCAACGTAACCTCTTTTCAGTAAAGCTGGAACCTGTGCATAGTCAATATTCTCCCTTAATGTCTGGGATGGAACAGACCCGTCATGATACTTTTCTGTTCTTGATATTTCTGCCCCGGCAATTCTTCCCGAAAGAACAACCTTTATACCGAGTGCCCCGGACTGCATTACTCGCTCGATAGTCTTTGAGACAACTCTCCTATGGGGAATTCTTCTTTCCAACTCAGATGCGATCCGTGAAGCCACGAGATAAGCCGAGAGCTCAGGATTTTTAACCTCATTCACTCTGAGATCGATCTTGAGATCTTTTACATTATCACTTTTGGTTTTTTCTATCACGTCAAGAATAAATTTTTTTAATTCTTCGAGGCCCGTTCCCCCTCTTCCTATTACAACTCCGGGACGTGATACTGTCATGATTATTACCATACTTTTGGGCAATCTCTCTATCTCAACGCTGGTTACGCCGGCCAGCCTTAACTTATTCATCACTGCCTTTCTTATTTTTATATCCTCAAAAAGGTATTCTTTATATTTGAGGCCATCGGCAAACCAACGAGACTTCCAGGGATTAAATGTCCCTACTCTAAAACCAACCGGGTTAACTTTTTGTCCCATTTTACTTAAATTCGAAATTCGAAATTCTAAACAATATTAAATATTTATATTTATATTTAAATTTTTTAAACATTTTTCTTTTTTGCTTTAAATTTTGGATTTTGAACATTCGAATTTGTTTGTGTTTTAGGATTTGGAATTTGATCATTTCGAGTTGTCAAGACAACTCGGATATGGCTCATTCTTCTTTTATATGGTTTGGCACGACCCCTGGCTCCTGCACGAAAACGCTTTAGACGGGGACCCTCATTAATCTGAATTTCTTTAAAAACAAGGCTTTTCTCGTCAATCCCTTTCTGTTTTGCGTTAGCTAAGGCGGCAATAATAACCTTTCTTAAAGGCTCGGCCGCGTGTTTACCTATAAAAGGCAGTCTTTCGACTGCGTCTTTGGGTATCAAGTTTGTAACCAAAGGGACAATTTCCCTAAGTTTCCTGGGAGATATCAAAATAAATTTCTGTATTGCTCTTACTTCCATAAGCTTGCCCCGTTGACTCGCCCCTCCGACGCCGGGTACCGTACGGTAACCCGGGGAGGAGGTAAGAGTTCTTCGGGGTTAGGTCTTCTCCAATGTCCTTTTGACAACCTGTCCATGCCCACGAAAAGTTCTGGTCAAAGCAAATTCGCCTAGATTATGTCCCACCATGTCTTCGGTTATAAATACGTCGATAAAGATTTTACCGTTATGCACTTTAAAGTATTTTCCGACAAACTCAGGCGGAATTTGACTATTTCTTATCCAAGTTGTAATAGGAGTTGCCTTATCTCCCATACCAGCCTTAACCTTTTTTACAAGGCGGCTGTCTACAAAGGGTCCTTTTTTTGAACTTCTACTCATAAGTTTTATAAGTCATATATGTCATATACGACTTATTATCCTACATGCGGTCCTTTCTTTCTCGGACTTATAATTAACGAGTTAGAATATTTCTTCCTCTTCCTGGTCTTCCCAACCGCAGGCTTTCCCCAGGGCGTTTTTGGATATTTCAAACCAACCCCGCTTCTTCCTTCTCCTCCACCGTGGGGGTGAGCCCCAGGATGCATTGCAACTCCCCTGACGCTTGGTCTAATACCCATCCTTCTTTTTCTACCAGCTTTTCCAAGTCTTCTCGTTTTTAATTCAACGTTTCCTATCTGGCCAAGGGTAGCCCAACACTCTGGCCTAAACCTTCTCGTCTCACCAGAAGGAAGTTTAACTATAACCCAATTTTCGTCTTTACCCTGGACAACCGCAGATCCTCCCGCAGTCTTTACTATCTGTCCACCTTTACCCGGCGAAATTTCTATATTGTGAACCTGGGTTCCGGCGGGAATTTTAGTCAAAGGCAGTGCATTCCCGGGTTCAAGCGGAGCCGTGAACGACGCAATTATTTTACTCCCCTGTCTTAAGCCAAGTGGGGCTAAAATAAACCTTCTTTCTCCGTCCTCGTAAATGATTTTTGCTATACTGGCATTTCGATTTGGGTCGTACTCTATCAATTCAACTACCCCCAAAACTTCCTTTTTGTCACGTTTAAAATCGATTTCGCGTAAAAACCTTTTTGCACGGCCTCCCTGGTGACGAACTGATACATGCCCTTTTACGTCTCTTCCCGATTTTTTTGGCAATAATGTCAATAATTGTCTCATTTAGTCTTTTTACTCTCAAACAAATCAATCTTCTCTTTTTCTCCAAGTGTGACTATGGCTTTCTTTTGAGGCTTGATAACTCTAATCCTGCCCCGGAAATTTTTTTTGGTTTCCCCGCGTTCTTTAATCGTTTTAACACTCGTTACATGAACCCCGAAAACTTCTTCAATGATCTTTTTTATTTTGAATTTATTCAAGCCAATATTGACCCTAAAAGTATACTTTCCTTCTTCTGCCAATCTTGTACTTTTTTCAGTAATAACTGGTTCGAGTTTCATAGCTACAGATTTACACGGGTTTCTTTACGGATTTCACTGACTCCTTCCTTGCGTTTTTTCCAGTACTCCTCTTCCTTTCTACGACCTTTCTTGCTGTCTTAATTCTTGTGATACTCTTGGTACCTTTGCTACTTTTGATACTTGTGGTCCCTTTTTCTTCCAATGCTTCTTTATCAACAATCAAAATTCCACCCAAGTAGACTTGGTGGGCATTAAGATTCCTGAATGGCAATACATTAATCTTCTCGATGTTTCTAACTACCTTTTCAACTTCCTTATTTTTGTCTGAAAGAGCAAATATAAACTTAAAAGTTCCCTTTATACCCTCTTTTTCAGCAATTTTATTAATCAAATTATTAACTTCTTTAGTCTTTTTAAGATTCGAGAGACCATCCACAACTAAAAGTTGACCTTCACTGGCCTTCAATGACAAAGCTACACCCAAAGCCTTCTCTTTGATTTTTTTGGGTAAAGATAATTTCCTCTTAACCCCCTTGGGACCGTGAGCCACCCCTCCTCCGACAAAAATCGGCGCCGAAATTGCACCGTGACGAGCACCTCCGGTTCCTTTTTGTCTATAAATTTTACGAGTGGAAGCAGAAACTTCACCCCGCGTCTTCACTTTTGACAAGCCGGGGTGTTTCCTGTCTTCATAAACACGAACGGCTTGCGATAAAAGTGCCAGATTTTCTTTTTCAATGAAACTCTTCGGCAAGTTAGTACTGCCTTTTCTTGTTCCTTTTGCCGAATAGATTGTAAGTTTAATCATAATTATTCTTCTTTCTCTGTGGTCTCAGTTTTTTCAGTGCTCTCTGTGCTTGCAAGCTTCTCATCCGATTTACCCTCCTCCTCTACCTGCTGTATCTCAACCTGAGGCGCTTCCTCTACCAATTCTTCTAAACTTCCTTCCGCAATCTTTTTAATTATCAACAAATTCTTCGGAATTCCCGGCACGGGGCCAGAGACAGCAAGCGCGTTATTTTGAGAATCGATATCTACAACTATTAAGTTTTTAACGGTAACTGTACCCCCTCCCATTCTCCCCGCCATATGTTTACCCTTATATACCCGTCCCGGTGTTGTACCTTGACCGATTGACCCCGGGGCACGCTCCCTATCACTTTGGCCATGAGTCCTTGGACCTCCTCTGAATTTCCAACGCTTAACCACTCCTGCAAAGCCTTTACCTTTTGAAGTTCCCGTGACGGCAACAACGTCACCTTTTTTAAAAATATCGGAAATATTTATAACATCTCCAACTTTAAATTCGGGCTCTTTGTCTAATTTAACTTCTCTTAAATAACGAGGTAATTTTTGATCTTTGATATTTGATTTTTGATTTATTTTTTTGAGGTGTCCTTGAAGTGGTTTTGAAGTATTCTTGAGGTTTCTTTCTCCGAATCCGAGCTGTACTGCCCAGTGACCGTCGCGGTCCATATTCTTGATATTGGTGACGACGCAAGGACCTGTTTTAATCCATGTAACAGGAACCCTTGTCCCTTCGACAAAGGTTTGTCCCATTTTAACTTTTGATCCTAAAAGGGTATTTAACATAATAAGCCGCACACCCTCCGCAACTTACCTTTCACCTTTTCAGTACTATTCGTACACGGCTCAAGGAGCGTTTGCTGGAGGGTTGTTGCGCTATTTTTATTATAAAATTTGTGCAACAAAAAAGAGCGCCCAAGGCGCCCTTATATTAGGCACTTCTTGGAAATTAAATGTGGCTATGTCTGACGAACCACCTCCACTATGGGCAATTATAACAAATTAGGCTTAGGCTGTGCAACACCAAACCCAAAACGGGGTATAATGCATTTATGATGGGAGAAACCGTTAAGCTCGTAGTATTTGTAACTGAAACCCATACCGCTCAAGTTCGAGAAGCTATAGGAAAAGCCGGAGCCGGAGTTGTCGGAAATTATAAATATTGCAGTTTTTCTATTAAGGGAGTGGGACAATACATTCCGATGGAAGGAGCGCATCCGACAATCGGTGAAATTGGATAGCTTGAGGAAGTTAACGAAGAAAGAATCGAGACTGTTTGTTACAAAAAAGATCTCAGAAAAATCATGGCAGCCGTCAATAAAGTTCATCCTTACGAAGAGATCGCTTACGACGTATATCCGCTCGTCCTCAACCCCCACGAAACAACGTATAATAACAAATAAATCTTTTCAATTCAACTTGAATCATATATTTCAACTTTTTGATAAGATGAAATAGTGAAGATTGTATATACAAAGCATGCTGTTAAAAAATTCAATGATTTAGAGGAACTAGGTATTAAAGTCGGTAAGAGGCTCGTCAGGAAAATACTAAAACAACCAGTTCATTTAGATGATATTACAGATTATCCCAATTTAATAGCCTCCGGCAAGTTACGTAAAAACTATGTTTTACGAGTTGTCCACAGGAAAGAGGATGATATAATTATCATCATTACTTTCTATCCAGCAAAGGAAGGGAGGTATTTTAAATGAAGTATAGATATGACAAGGAAGACGACGTTTTAATGATTTGGTTCTCAAAAGAACCTGTAGATTATGCTGAACAAGTAAGGGGAGTAATTGTCCATTTTTCTAAAAAAAATAGGCCTGTGTTAATGGAAATTTTGGAGGCCTCAAGTTTTCTTAAAGAAACTTCCAAAAACCTTCCTCGCAAGGTTAAGCAAGAAATCCTCTCTGTATAACTAAAATCTAGTCAATTCAACTTGACCTGCGAAGTTACATTTTGATTTCGATAGATACGCCTGCTGGAAGGTCGAGATTAGAGAGAGAGTCGATCGTCCGGCTTGAGGGGTCTAAAATATCAACGAGCCTCTTATGAACCAAAACTTCAAAGTGTTCTTGCGCATTTTTTATTCCCCTGGAAGTCGAAGGAACAATCGGAATAAGAGTCCTTTTGGTGGGAAGTGGGATTGGACCTTTTATCTTCGCGCCGGTTGCCATGGCCGTATCAATAATCTTCACAACCGCCTCGTCGATCACTCGGTGGTCGTAGCTTTTTAGTTTGACTCTTAGTCTTCCAAGCCCTGCCATAGCCTTAAGGTGCAAAAAAATCCCCGAGCCTGACTCGGGGAGTAAGTAAGTCTGTTAAACAATTATCTTAGTAATAACTCCGGCACCAACAGTCTGTCCGCCTTCTCGTATCGCAAATCTCCAACCCTCTTCCATTGCAACCGGTTGAATAAGTTTAACCTTCATTTTGGCATTATCTCCCGGCATGACCATCTCAATTCCCTCAGGAAGGGTAACCTCGCCCGTAACGTCTGCGGTTCGAATGTAAAACTGCGGTTTGTAACCAGTAAAAAAAGGTGTATGACGACCACCTTCCTCTTTGCTTAGAATATAAACTTCTGCTTCAAATTCTGTATGGGGAGTAACTGTACCCGGCTTAGCGAGAACCTGACCCCTCTCAACTTCGTCTTTCTCAATTCCACGAAGTAGTACACCAACATTGTCTCCTGCTTGAGTTTCATCCAAAGTCTTTCTGAACATCTCAAGTCCTGTAACAACCGTCTTTTTGGTATCGTGAAGTCCAACGATTTCAACTTCCTCATTAACTTTTAGCTTACCCCTCTCTACTCTACCTGTTGCAACGGTTCCGCGACCTTTAATCGAGAAGACGTCTTCAACGGGCATGACAAATGGCTTATCAATATCTCTAACAGGATCCGGGATATAGTCATCGACTGCCTTCATTAGTTCCAAAATTTGCTTTTCAGCTTCGGCGTCGCCGTCCAATGCCTTAAGCGCGGAAACTTTAATTATTGGAACTTCGTCACCCGGATATTCATACTTTTTCAGAAGATCGCGCACGTCTGACTCAACCAGCTCAATTATCTCGGGATCATCAACAGCATCGACTTTATTGAGTGCAACAACAATTGCAGGAACGTTTACTTGTCTGGCCAAAATAACGTGTTCTCGGGTTTGAGGCATCGGGCCATCTGGAGCTGAAATAACCAAAATCGCCCCGTCCATTTGAGCAGCACCTGTAATCATGTTCTTGATGTAGTCTGCGTGACCGGGAGCATCAATGTGTGCGTAGTGGCGCTTTTCGGTCTCGTATTCAACGTGGGTAATATTAATGGTAACTCCTCTTTCTTTTTCTTCCGGAGCATTGTCAATATCGTCAAACTTAAGAGCTTTTGTTTTATTCCCTGATTGTTTTGAAAGAACATTAGTTATGGCGGAAGTCAAGGTTGTTTTACCGTGATCAACGTGGCCAATAGTACCAACATTAATATGAGGTTTTGTCCTTTCAAATTTCTGTTTTGTATCTCCTGCCATCCTTCGACTCGCTTCGCTCACTCAGGACAAGTTTCTTATCCCGAAAAAGCTTGCTTTTAATCTCCCCCCAATTTATTTCGGGGTCCTCAAAATTATAACATAATTTTGGGGTTCACAAAAACAAGGGCATTATAGCCCTTAGTGATTGGTATTCTATCAAAGCTAAATCAAAGCTGTCAAGCCCTAAACCTCAAACTCTACGATTTATCCCACTTCGCTGGGTTATTAAACTTGCGGCAATATTTGTTGGAACCTCTTCATAGTGACTCGGTTCCATGTAAAAACTGGCTCTCCCCTGCGAAATTGAGCGAAGTTTAGTCGCGTATCCGGGAACCTCTGCAAGGGGAACCAGTCCTAAAATCACAGTCATATTTCCTCTTTTCTCTGTCCCCTGAATTTGAGCCCGCTTACTGGACAAGTCTCCAATAACATCTCCCATAAACTCATCTGGGGTTGATACTTCTATCTTCATTATTGGTTCGAGAAGAACCATATCGGCGTGCTTTGCCGCTTCTTCAACCGCCAAAGAACCGGCAATTTTGAAGGCTATTTCACTTGAATCAACTTCATGGAAAGATCCGTCGTAGACGATAACTTTCATATCGGTCATGGGGAAACCTGCCAAAATGCCGTTTTCCAATTTCTCTCTTACTCCTTTTTCTATAGCCGGAACAAATTCAGAAGGAATGCTTCCACCTTTAATTTCACTTTTCCACTCATATCCCTCACCCCGCCCTTTGGGTTCAACTCTCAAGAAACAATGACCATACTGACCGCGGCCTCCTGTTTGTCTAATATACTTCCCTTCCCCCTGGGCAATCTTCTTTATGGTCTCTTTATATGCAACTTGGGGAGCGCCGGTTTTTGCATCAACACTAAACTCCCTCTTCATTCTGTCAACCAAAACTTCAAGCTGGAGTTCTCCCATTCCGGATATAATCGTCTGGCCTGTTTCGGGATTTGATTTGATCTTAAATGTCGGGTCTTCGTCTGAAAGTTTTTGAAGAGCAAGCCCCATTTTTTCCTGATCGCTTTTCGTTTCAGGCTCAATCGCAAGTGAGATAACTGGTTCGGGAAAAACAATTGATTCCAAAACTATCGGATTATTAAGGTCCGACAGCGTATTTCCGGTTGTCGTCTCCCTAATCCCTACGACCGCGACAATTTCTCCTGCAAAGGCTTCATCGATTAATTCTCTTTGGTCTGCGTGAAGAAGAACCAGTTTGCCAATCCTTTCCTCTTTTTGTTTGGAAACATTCTTGATTACCTCACCTGCTTTGATTTTTCCCGAGTAGATTCTTAAATAAACAAGTCTTCCCACATGAGGATCGGTTACAACTTTAAAGGCTAAAGCAGAAAATGGTGCGTCATTTTTTGGCTCCCTTATTTCCTTTTCGTCGGTTATCGGATTTACTCCTTCTACGGGGGGAACGTCCAATGGCGAGGGGAGATATTCAACGACCGCGTCCATCAGAAGCTGCACTGTAGCCGTCCTATTATCTCCACCTAAAATCGGAAAAAATTTCCCCGCAACAACTCCTGCTCTTATGGCCCTTTTAATATCAACTTCACCTAAGTCTTTCCCGTCCAGATATTTTGCCAGGGCCTCGTCGTCAAATTCAGCCACCTTTTCGACTAATTCTTCCCGATATTTCTTTGCCTCCAAAGCTAAATCTTGCGGAATCTCATTTTCAACCAGCTTATTGTCTTCAATTTCTGAATAGGTATAAGCTTTCATTTTGACAAGATCAACTACTCCGTGAAGTGCGTGTTCAAGGCCTATTGGAAGTTGAACGGGAGCTGCATTTGCACCCAGCCTCTCATGAATTGATTTTATAGAACCCTCAAAATCGGCACCAATAAGATTAAGTTTATTTAAAATACAAATCCGGGGAACATGATAACGATCGGCTTGTCTCCATACGGTTTCGCTTTGACTCTCAACTCCAGTACGACCGTCAAATACCATAACCGCTCCGTCCAAAACCCTCAAACTTCTCTCGACTTCAGCAGTAAAATCTATGTGTCCGGGAGTGTCAATGATATTTATTCTGTAATGACCGTTGGGAATAACCGAACCGGTTTGCAAATCCCAAAACGTAGTAATTGCTGCGGAAACAATGGTAATTCCCCTTTCTCTTTCCTGCTCCATCCAGTCGGTAACAGTTGTCCCCTCATCAACAGATCCAAGTCGATAAGTTTTACCTGTTTCAAAAAGAATTCGCTCGGTAGTAGTTGTTTTCCCGGCATCAATATGAGCAATAATCCCGATGTTTCGGATTTTTTCCAAAGGAACATCACGGTCTTTGGTGACCGTCATGACCATCGCCGCTTTTTTCTTTGCAACTTGACCTGCCATTTTAAAAAGATATTAAGATATAAAGATATTGAGAGTTTACGTGATTAAGTTTAGAACTAATTTAACCTCTTTACAAAATAAACTGCCTCCGGAAGGAAGCAGCATAAAGAATTGTACCAACGTTTGTAAGTTAAATCAATGAGTTATAAACATAGATAATTTTCTGGCAAGAATATATAATTTCATAATGTAATATCGCAAGTCTGGTTCAGGTGACACTTCGCATCATAAAGATTATTCAAAAACCATAATATTCTCTCCAGCCGACTTTGAACAGAAAGGACATTTACTCCAAACAGTTACAATCCCAGCAAATACAAAACAAAGGGTGCATTCACACAATAAACAAACAGAAGTTTTTTACACACTTCAAGGTGAATGCTCAATATTTATAGACGGAAAAGAGTATATCGCAAAACCAGGAGATGCATTCATTTGTAATCCAGAGGATAAACACAATCTTTGGAATAGATCTAATAAAGACTTTAAATTAGTAGTTTTTAAGATAAATCTTCCTGAAGGAAACGATACGATTTGGGAGGAATAATTTTGAGCTAAATTAAGCTTCTCTTTTTCTCATAACTGCTCTTGCCACAGTTCCTAATAACCATTTTGTTGAAACTTCTTCAGCAAAGCGTGCAGAAATTCCCCCGTGTCTTCCATAAAAATGTTCTGCCAGTTTTCGTGCCTCAGTTGCGGCTTCCACCATTTCCTCAAGATTTTCCTCGGGTAACTTTCTCAACGATTGACGGAGTGACGTGAGATCATCCATAAAACTACCATCTAAAATGGGCGAAGGCACGATTCGCTTCAGCTACTCTTTCCATTTCCTGTTTCTTTTTGACTGCTCCACCTTCCCCTTTGGCGGCGTCAGTTAGTTCTGCAGCTAATTTTTCAGAAAATATATGAAATTCTGAGTTCGAACGAGATCTTGCGGCAAAAATAATCCAGCGAATTGCAAGAGATTCGCGTCGGGGACCACGAACCGTTAACGGAATCTGATAAGCGGCTCCCCCGACTCTTCGTGGCCTAACCTCCATCGAGGGTTTTACATTTTCAAGAGCCTGAGAGAAAACTTTTATTGGATCCTCACCCTTTTCCTTAAGGATTACAAAAGCGTCATAAACCTGCCTTTGAGCAACAGATTTCTTACCATCTCTCATGGATCTATTTATAAATTTTGTGACCAATCTGTTTTTATAGATTGGATCAGGTTTCATTTCTCTGATTTTAGCCTGTCCTCTTCTTGGCATCCTTCGACTCCTTTCAGTCGCTTTAGGACAAGTATTTTGTCCTGAAATTGATAAAGATTAAGTACTTGTGGCAACGGGTTTTTCCTCAGTTGTCGCCGCAGTTACTACTCGTTGAACTCCCTCTTTCTTCGTCCCATACTTACTTCTGGAGCTTTTTCTTCCTACAACTCCAGTTGTATCATACTTAGCTCTTATAACTTTATACTTAATCCCCGGCAAATCCTTAACCGTCCCGCCACGAATTAGAATAATAGCGTGTTCGCTAAGCTCGTGTCCTTCACCCGGGATATAAGCCGTAACTTCCTGCTTATTGGAAAGCCTGACTCTTGCGACCTTCCTCAAGGCCGAGTTCGGCTTTCTTGGAGTCATTGTTCTAACTTGTAGAACAACACCCCTTTTGGAAGGAGACGCGTGCTCTCCAAATCTTCTGTCTTTGGCACTAAACCACCGCCGCAGAGCTGCCTTTTTGGTTTTTTTGGCAATTCTTTTTCTTCCTTTACGAACAAGTTGAGAAACAGTAGGCATAATCTTGGAAATTATACAAAAAATTTAGGTTTGGGGCAACTTAAGTCGCCTCCGGCTCGGGCATTTTATCTCCAATATTCAGTCTTGCTCTTTCTGGTGTTACCGGAATAAGACGCCCTATAATCACATTTTCCTTCAAACCGTAAAGCCTATCTTCTTTCCCCAAAAGCGCAGCATTTGTAAGAATATCTGTGGTCATCTGGAACGAGGCGGCGGAGAGCCAACTTTCTGTAAACAAAGCTCTTCTTGTTATTCCCAAGATTACTTGCTGAGCACTGGCCGGTTCTCCTCCTGCTGCTAAAACTTTCTCATTCTCCTCTTCGAACGTCGCTTTTTCTACCAATTCTCCCGGAAGAAGTGGGGTATCACCCGAAGTTATGATTCTAACCTCGTCACTCATTTTTCTGGTTATTACCTCAAAATGTTTATCGTGAATCGGGATTCCCTGACTTTCATAAACCTTCTGGATCTCCTGAACAAGATACTCCTGGGCGGCTCTTAGTCCCTTAATTGAAAGTATTTCTCTTATATCCAACGACCCTTCGGCAAGTGGCGTTCCTGCTTCAAGAAATTCTCTGTCAGCTACGGTTAGCTTTACCGTTTTTGGAATTATATATTCTCTTTCCTCCTTGGGTTTGGTCTTTCCTGAGGTAATAATCAGTTTCCAACCCTCTTCAGTCTCTCCAATTCTGACTTTGCCCGAAATTTCTGCCAAAGGAGCCATGATTTTGGGAGTACGCGCTTCGATAAGTTCTTCAACTCTTGGTAGTCCTTGGGTTACGTCAATTCCTACAACGCCTCCCGAGTGTTTTGTTCGAAGGGTTAACTGAGTTCCGGGTTCGCCTATGGACTGCGCGGCAATTACGCCAACCGGAGTCCCAAGCCCAACGATACTTTTGTCGCCCAGATCCCATCCGTAACATTTGGTACAAATGCCATAACGAGATGCGCAGGTTATCGGCGAATAGACTAATACTTGCTCAATCCGTGATGCATCAATTTGACCGGCTTTTTCCTCGTCGATAACATCTCCCTTAACAACAATGGTTTTCTCCTTTCCTCCGTCTTTTACTTTGACGTCTTCTGCTGCAAATCTTCCGTAAATTCTTAGTGCAAACGAGCGAGATCGATTCCCACTCTTTATCATAAACCCATCGCTTGTCCCGCAATCCTCTTTTCTCACAATAACGTCGTGGGCAACATCCACAAGGCGTCTGGTAAGGTAACCCGCGTCTGCGGTTTTTAAGGCCGTATCGGTCAGCCCTTTTCTGGCTCCACGCGAGCTTGTCACATACTCAAATACCGAAAGCCCCTCCTTAAAATTAGCCTTAATCGGAAGTTCAACAATTTTACCCAAAGGATCTACGACCAAGCCCTGTATTGCAGCAAGCTGTTTTACTTGATCTCGCGATACACGACCAACCTTTGCGTTGCTGATGACCTTTATCGGATTCGTCTCCTCCAGTAAATCCCAGGTCTTATCCGCCAATTCTTCGGTGATTTCGATCCAAACCTGCTGACTCAGTCTTCTTTTCTCCTCGCTGGTTATAAGCCCCTGACTAAAATTCTTTTCATGCCCCGAAACCAGCTTATCTGCCCTTTCAAGGTGTTTTTCCTTATCTGGAAGAATCTTTGAATCAAAGATTCCATAAGAAAGTCCGGATATGGTTCCCCCATAAAATCCAAGGTCTTTTATTGCGTCAACCATCTTTACTACATCCTCTTTGTCGAGACTCGTATATGCTTTGGTAAAAACTTCTTTAATCTTTGAAGAAGTTACGGCCTCGTTTACAAAATCAAAACCGGTAGGCAATATTTCGTTAAAAAGAATCCTCCCAACGCTCGTTACTAGCAAACTCCCGTTTACTCTCACCGTAATTTTTTGCCTTAAGGCAGTCTTACCCGCCTGATAAGAAAAAAGTGCCTCTTCGCTATCAGAAAAGATAGTCTCTGATTCTTTAATATCTGGGTCTATACTCGTAAGATAATAAACCCCAAGCGCCATTTCTTTGCTGGCCGGCGTTGTTATTGGACTTCCGTCAGCAGGCCTTAAGAGATTGTGTTGGGGAAGCATCAAATTCTTGGCTTCTTCGATGGCCTTCATCGATAAAGGAACGTGTACTGCCATTTGATCGCCATCAAAATCTGCGTTGAATCCGCTACAGACCGCCGGGTGAATCCTTATGGCAGATCCCTCAATCAAAATAGGATAGAAGGCTTGGATACTTAGTTTATGAAGAGTCGGGGCCCTGTTTAAAAGAACCGGGTGGTCTTTCGTAATTTCGTCTAAGATGTCAAATACTTCCGGGGGGCGCTTGTCAAGCATATTTTTTGCGGATTTTACATTCGGAGCAATGCCTTTGGTAATCATTTCTCTGAGAACGAAAGGCTTAAACATCTCGAGCGCCATATCTTTAGGGAGCCCACATTGATTAAGTTTAAGGTCCGGCCCGACTATAATTACAGAGCGCCCCGAATAATCAACCCTTTTTCCCAGAAGGTTTTGTCTAAATCTACCTTGCTTACCTCTAAGCATATCCGAAAGAGAACGTAGTGGTTGTCTTCCGCGACCTCGTCGCGTAGCTTTTCGCTGCGACGCATCGATCAAGGAATCAACAGATTCCTGTAGCATTCTTTTTTCATTTCTAAGGATTATCTCAGGCGCACCCAACTCAATAAGGTGTTTAAGTCGGTTATTTCTATTGATGACGCGCCTATAAAGATCATTCAAGTCACTCGTCGCAAAACGTCCGCCGGAAAGTTGAACCATTGGTCGCAAATCAGGTGGAAGTACCGGAAGAACTTTAATAACTACCCAGGAAGGATTGATTTTCGACTTTCGCATACCGTCTACTATTTTCAGCTGTTTAGTCAGTTTTATATAACGAGAAGTGTTTCCTTTTGTAATCTCCAGTTCTTTTCGCAGATTAACCGCCAATTCTTCAAGGTTAATTTTTTCTATCGCAGAGGAAACCGCCTCGGCACCCATCTTCGCCTCAAAAAAATCTGTTGCATTATATTTTGCCAACTCATCGAATTCTTCCTCTGAAAGTATGACCATTCGTTTTAAGCCTCTCACCAAAAGTATTAGATTTTCGAAAAGCTGCCTGGTTCTTTCTAAAGTTTGCTTTTCCTCCTCTTGTTGAGCTGTTTCTCTTTTACGAAACTCTAAATCTGTCTCTGAGAGAACGAGAGCCAGCTGTTCCTTGTCTTTGACTTTTTTGTTGACTTTTTTCTTCTCTTCATCTAACTTAGCCTTCAATAACTTCCTTCTTTCCTCATAAAGCTGTTTTATTTCCTTTTCTCTCCCTTTAAATGCTTCCTCAAGTCTTGTTATCGCACTTTTTTTACCTTTTTCATCGACCTCGAGAATCAAATATCTCGCAAAATATATAACTTGCTCCAAAGCTCTCGGTGCAACGTCTAAAAGAAGAGAAATCTTTGAAGGTGCTCCTTTGAAAAACCAAACGTGCACCGCGGGTGACGCAAGACTAATATGTCCCATACGCTCGCGCCTTACTCGTGATTGAGTCACCTCAACTCCGCATTTATCGCATATTACTCCTTTATAGCGAATCCTTTTATATTTTCCACAATAACACTCCCAATCTTTTGTAGGCCCGAAAATCCTTTCGTCAAAAAGCCCGTCTTTCTCGGGCTTCAAAGTCCTGTAATTTATTGTTTCTGGCTTAGTAATCTCGCCTCTTGACCATTCACGAATATCCTCAGGTGAAGCCAGACGAATAATCAGACTTTTGAAATCGGTTAAATTTTTTAATCCAGATAATGGTTCCATAATTCGCTTCGCTTAAATAAAAAAATAATAAACAAATAAACTAATAAACAAATTGAGGGGAATATATATTTATTATTTGTTTATTTGAATATTTGTAATATTTGTCTATTAAGTTATTGTTTCTTCTACTTCCATCGGCCCTTGGTCAGCGACTAACTCCCGTGTTGCGACAAGTTCGGCCCCAGCAATTTTCGCAAGCTCTTGTGCTTTGCCCACATCTTCTTCTTCGATATCTTTATAAACACCATCTTTAGCAATAATCAAAAGACCCAAAGAATTAAGCTCTCTAACCAAAACTTTAAAACTTTCGGGAATTGTTGCTTCTGGAATATCGACTCCCTTAACTATAGCCTCAAATGCCCTTGCTCTTCCCACAATGTCATCTGACTTTATGGTCAACATCTCTTGCAAAATATAGGCTGCGCGATGTGCCTCCAGTCCCCAAACCTCCATCTCCCCAAGACGTTGACCTCCCATTTGAGCTTTTCCACCCAAAGGTTGTTGTGTCACCAAAGAATAAGGGCCGGTCGAGCGAGCATGGGTCTTGTCCTCAACCATATGCTTTAACTTCAAGATATAACCAACCCCAACTACGGTATCTTCTTTAAAAGCTTCACCTGTTTTCCCGTCAATAAGTCGCGTTTTTCCGTTTAAGGGAAGTCCGGCACTCCTCAGTTCTTCAATAATTAAGCTTTCAGGAACTCGCTCAAAAACAGGAACTGCTGCTTTTTGGTCGGTCTTCGATAAAGCCCAACCCAGATGTGCCTCCAAAAGCTGACCCAAATTCATTCGGGCAAGGACCGATAATGGAGAAATTATGATATCGACTGGAGTTCCGTCTGCCATGTAAGGCATATCGGCAACCGGTAATATCTTTGCAATAACTCCTTTATTACCATGGCGACCAGCTATTTTATCTCCAACAGCAATTTTCCTCATTTGCGCAACTTTAACAATAACCCTCTTAAGAACGCCTGGTCCCAACTCGTCTCCTTTTTCTCTATCCAAAATGGATACATCGACGACTATCCCTCTCTCACCGTGTGGGACTCTCAAAGACGTATCTCTGACCTCTCGAGCCTTCTCGCCAAATATGGCTCGAAGCAAGCGTTCCTCTGCAGTCAGTTCGGTTTCACCCTTAGGAGCAATCTTGCCAACTAAAATATCATTGGGACCAACCTCTGCCCCATTAACAACAATTCCGTCTTCGGCTAAGTTGGCAAGGTCTGTTTCGGCAACATTTGGAATGTCACGGGTCAGCTCCTCTTGTCCTAATTTGGTATCAACAACATCCGCCTCATACTCTTCTATGTGAATTGAAGACAAAAGGTCTTCTTTTATAAGTCTGTCTGAAATTACTATAGCGTCTTCGAATCCATAACCCTCAAAAGAGCAATAAGCTATGGTAAGGTTTCTGCCCAAAGCAAGTTCACCTTTATAAACCGCAGGCCCATCTGCAAGAAGATCTCCTTTTTTGACCTTCTGCCCCAGAGAAACAGCAACTATTTGGTTATAGCAAGTCGAGTTTGCGGTTCTTTTAAATTTTGTAAGATAATAAGTAATCTTTTTCCCACCCTCAGAAATCTCGATGTCGTCAGAGTTTTGAATCTCTTGTGAATCGATCGGCTTCCTCACACTCATCACCACTTTCTCAGAATCAACATATGTTATTTCTCCATCGGTTAGCGCTTTTACAAACCTACCCATACCTTCCGCAACAACTTTCTCCATACCGGTTCCGACCAAGGGCGATTCTGGAGAAATTAAGGGGACTGCTTGGCACTGCATATTTGCTCCCATAAGAGCACGGTTTCCGTGGTCATGCGAAAGAAAAGGTATAAGGGACGAAGAGGCGCCGACAACTTGCTTTGGCGTGATATCAACAAAGTCAATAAGTTCTAACGGTCCTTCTGTAACGGTTCCTTTGTGCCTAAATGGAACCCTGTTGTCCTTTATATATCCTCGTGCGTCAATATTCAAGTTGGAGTGGGTAATGTAATAATTTTCCTCGTCGTCTGCGGAAAGATAAACGATTTCGTTACTTATCTTTACACTAACTTTGCCATTTCTCTTGACCTTTTCGACCTTTCTATGGGGTGCCTCAATGAAACCATACTCGTTAATCCGGCAGTAGAGCGAAAGATATGTGACAAGACCAATATTGGGTCCTTCGGGGGTTCTTACTGGATCAATTCTTCCATATTGGGATGAGTTAACATCACGAATCGAAAACGAGGCTCTCTCACGATTTATCCCTCCGGGGCCAAGAACAGAAACGCGCCTCAAATTATCTATTTCAGCAAGCGGATTCGTGTCGTCCAAAATTGTCGATAATTGATTGGAACGGAAGAACTCGTTTAGGGCCGCAATAAGAGGCCGGGCATTAATCAGGTTTGCCGGAAGTGGCTTATCATCAGGAGAAATTAAACTCATTTTCTCTTTTACCGACCGCTCGAGCCTCAACAGGCCGACCCTAAAAGCATTTGTCGAAACAAGCTCGCCTACGCGTCTGAGGCGTCTATTAGCCAAATGATCAATATCATCAACAGCCCCCTTACCATTTTGTAAGCCAATTAGATAAGAGATTGTGGCTACTACATCTTGACGGGTTAAAACCCAGTTTGTTTTTTCATTTACAAGATTTAAACCAAGCCTTTTATTTATCTTGAAACGTCCTACTTTTCCCAAATCATACCTCCTGGAATCAAAAAAAAGTCCATCAAAGAGAGTTTTTGCGTTTTCTAATAGAGAGGGCTCTCCGGGTCTCATCTTTCGGTAGATTTCCAGAAGCGCTTCTTCACTGGACTTTGAAGGATCTTTTTCCAATGTTGAGACAAGATACTTATGGTGCTCGTTCGTGTCCAGGTCTTTAAAAAGATCAACTAACTCCCCGTCAGACTCAATGCCCATTGCCCTTAAGAGTGCGGTGGCGACAACTTTTCTTCTCCTGTCAATGCGGGCTGAAATGATATCGTTTCTATCAACTTCGAATTCCAGCCAAGATCCACGCATAGGACGCACTTCGGCAAAGTGGAGCATACGACCGGTTGAAGCATCAAGTTCCCCCGAAAAGTATACCCCAGGACTTCTGACAACTTGATTAATAACCACTCTTTCAACCCCGTTGATTATAAAAGTTCCCCTTGATGTCATTTGGGGTAAATCACCTAAAAATACCTCTTGGGTTCTTTTTTCGCCGGTTCTTTTGCTTGTTAATGTTGCTTTTATTTTAAGAGGTGCAGAAAAAGTAAGGCCCTTTTCCGAACAAACTCTGGGGGTTATCTTTGCTAATCCTAACTCAGGATCTTCAAGGACAAGTTGCCAATTTTTACCGGTGAAATCGTCTATAGGATTTATTTCAGAAAGCTCGTCTTTTATCCCCTCTTCCAAAAACCACTCCCAGCTCTCTTTCTGAACGAGTGATAAGTCTAGTTCAGGAAGATTCTTTTCTTCTCTTCCAAAATTTCTTCTTTTAGCAACCATTTGAGGATTTTTATCCAGCTAAATGCGATATTAACCAAATATACCCAAAGAATCTACTTTGGATATATAATTTAGGTTGGGAACGAAAAAAAACAAACGTACTCTGTACGCCTATGGTGGATTATAACCTACCAAGTCAAGATGTCAAGCCACAATCATGTAAACTGATTGTGGCGCAGACCCCGAATACACGCTCTTCCGACCTGCCCGCCATCCAAGACTTTGGCAGGCGCGGCGCCGGGTACCGTACGGTAACCCAGGGAGGAAGTAAGTGTTATTCTGGGGTCAAGCCCCGCATAAGATATCTTTTAACTTAAATTCTAACCTGCTCGTACTCCGTTGGGGACAGATTTCTCGGGAATTGCCAATACGGGTGTGATTTGATCGGCATAACCAATATCAAAAAGCATTCCTTCAGATTTTTCACCCATTATTTCCCCTTGTTCCAGATTAACAACAAATAAAGCTTGTTTACCCTCAATCTCCTTGGAGTTTTCCCGTTCTTTTTTGAGTCCGACAATAATTTGCCTTTTGTGATCGCCGAAATTGACTATCAGCTTAACCAACTTATCCGACTTTTCGATATCGATTACTTCTTCAATAGTTCCAACCCTGATATCCTATTTTTCCAAATCGGAATATTTAATTGTCGGTTTGATTAGCGCCACTTTTATATTATCCATTAAAGTTAATTTAACTCATTTAATATCTTTTCGACCATACCCTTTCTTCTTTCAGTTTGCGAGTTATCACCCACAAGTGATCTCACCCAAAGAATATTTAAGTACCACAAGACATCCAAATACGGGTTCATTCGTTTTGCAGCATTTATATCAAGTAATAACATTTTATCAGATAAACCATGGTTATAACCATTTATAAAGGCTTCATATTCTTTTTCGCTCCCGCCACACTCTCCCGACATCCACCATGCTCCCAAAACTGCGTCAGCCCAAGGATTTCCAATTCCTGCTGTCTCCCAATCGATAACATCTGTAATTTTCGCTTTTTCAGTATCAATAAAAATATTTTTTTGTAACGGATCACCGTGAGTTAATGTAAATTTTGAAGGCAACCAGTTTTTGATTAAAGGCGGTAAAACTACTGCTTTTATTACAGATAGTTCTTCATGTTGATAAATTCCCAAAATCTGCAAATTGTGTGAAATTTGATCAAACCTAGTTTTATACCAATCAGCTGGTTGTATAGTGTGAGCATTCGTTGGTATAGAGTGTAATTTTCCTAAAAACCCTCCAAACTCATGTAATACCTTTAGTTTACCAACTTCTTCCATTTCACCCCAATAATTATCTAGATTCTCCCCATTAGCCTTTTGGGTAATACACCATGCTCTTGTCAAAGAAGACTCGTACCCAGCCTCATTTATATCTGGACAAGGAATTCCCGCTCCCTTTGCCGTCTTACATACTTCTTTAGCCCGAACATATTTCTCAGGATGAAAATAACCATAGGATTCCTTTCCTTGCAAGTCCGAACCTTGGTAAGGTTGGAGCGACGGTCCAAACTGACATACCACTTCCTCCCCATCTTTTTGGCCATACCAAGTTAAATTCATGTGTCCAGAGATACCAAAATGAACACCTGAAATACCTTTTTCTTCCCAAAACTTCTTCATTTCTTCAAAGTCTAGGAATGACTGAAGGTCAATTAGCCTAAAACCTTCTAGTTCATTATTTGCCATTTTTTCCTCCTTTAAATTTTTTTTTAATTGTTCTATTAGTTTCTTTGCCTTAGGAAAACTAATCCTAGATTCATTTCTAATTGCAGTCCCAACTAAAGCTCCATCAGAGATCTTTAACAGCTCTTTTGAATTTTCTATATTAAGACCACTACCAATTAATACAGGATTTTTTCCCGCCACTTTTTTAGCTTTAGTTAGTTTTTCAAGTTCTGGAGCAATACCTGTCCACGAACCTGTTACAATTACTGCATCTGCTCCAGCTGAAAAAGCCTGATTGACTGAAGTTGATATGCTTTTTTTCTTATCCAACATTTCAGCATGTTTCACCTGTACATCAGCAAGAATTAAAATATTTTCTGCAAAAATCTTCTCTCTATAAGAAACTATCTGTTTTGCTTCTGGTTTCATAACTCCATATTCAGTCTTGACTTTATCTACAAAAAAATCTGTTCTTATAAAGGAGGCCCCGCTTACTTTGGCTATGGACAATGACGCTGCAGGATCGTCAATTAAAAACTGAACTCCGATAGGAATTTTCGACTTTTCTACCAGTTGATGCATAATCACAGCAAACGATGCTGTCATTTCAAGAGTCGATTTAACCACGTGTGGATGAGTATGGTTATCAACTAAAGCAGCATCAAAGCTAGCTTTTTCAAGCTTTTGAATATCAGAAAGTGCAGCCTCGGTTATTTTCTCAATTCCTGGATAATCCTTATAACCAAGTAGAGGTAAAAGTCTAACAACTCCTATAATTGGTTTTTTTCTTGGGAAAATATCTGTAAACATGGTATTAACTTAATAAAATTAAACTGAGCGTTTCTACAACTCCATGACTAAACTGATTTTTAGTATTATAAGTTGCCATTACCTTCAGTTCAGGAATAGCATTAGATACTGCAACCAACCCTCCTCCGTGGCTTGTGACAAGTTGAGCAGGAGCAATATCATTTAATCCATCACCGACATAAACCGTATTTTTAAGTTCTATAATCCCTTGATTAGCCAAGGTGGCAAGTGCAGATTCTTTAGATTTTCCTTGCTCTACAATTCTTAGAGTTCCGTTACCCGCCTCTTTACATTCGACTAAGTCTGTTCCTAAATTTTGCGCCAATTGAGATACAAAAGCGGCTACGGGTTCATACTGTCCTTGATAGCTAGGATTATTAATATCGGGACCCCTCTCCCACACACTCATTGTGACCGCACCTTGATATTTACCCTCAGGTAGGGCCACAGGAGTTACTACTCCTGGGAAAAATCCCCAACCATCTTTAGCTAATTGAGTGTCATCGGCTGGAATCCAAAGTCTTTTTAACTCTGCTTTCAAAGTATCTATCTGTTTTTTAGCTTCTGGAGAAATAAGTTTAATGTAGTCAGTAAGCATATACGATCCACTTTCTACGAGGATATGACCGTCTTCGAGAACAGAAAGTCCATTCAAAAGTTTGCCATCAATAACAGAATCCATTCTTAAAAGAAATGAATGAAGTTCTTTTGGCGACTGGGAAGTACATACCCCAACTGAAATACCAGGAATATCATTTAGTGTTGCTAACAAATAGGGTAGTTTGGGATCGAATCCAGCAGGGGCTTCTGGTGTATAAGAACCCTTGATTGTTCCGTCAATGTCAAAAAACACGTGGCATCCATAAGAAAAAATTTTCTCCTTTAAAAATAGTATTTCTGATGGAATTGGTTCAAAGTCCTTAGACATATCTATACTCCAAATAATCCTTTCGGATATTTTGCCAGAAAATCTTCACCTTGCGACCAAATTGGAGTAGACTGCCATAACGTTCCAGACCAAATACCTTGTTTACTTTGTTCGATTTTTGCAAGAAAAGTCTCGAGTGCATCTTGCTGCTCGGTAAAAGTAATACCTTGACCAGATTTTTCCTGAGCATACTGTGCTATTCCTCCAAGAGCCGCTTCTCCCCATTTTTGCGAAAGAACTGATGAGGGTTTAAGCTTAGGTACTACTTGCCCGCATTGCTCAACTAATAAGAGCGGTCTTCTTACAGGAGATGGGAAAAGACATTCCAACGAATCATTCATACAATTTAAAGCTTCTTCTGATACTCCAGTTCCCCCAGATAGCTGGTGAAGGTAGTCAGGAACTTCGGGGTTATGAGAATAGAAAAAAACTGGATAGTAATCCTTCGCCTGAAAATGATGCATTTTTAAAACCAATGGGACTGTTCCCCAACACCCAGCATCTACCCAACCAACTTTTTCCTGACCTAAAGCGCCATTTTGACCTAAATATTTTTTGGTCATTGCCGTCATGTCTCCATTTGGTACTACTTCTGGATTAATCTCATCTCCAATCCCGCATAGTGGTCTGTTTATGTATATCCCAACTGGATTTAAACCGAAGGATGGCATAACATGTACTGCTGCCGTCATTAATGGTTTTGCATCCCTTAGGGCGTAGTACACATTTCCCTCAATACCCGCGCTAGAAAGGTATTGACCCATAAATTGAGCACATCCTAAAATAAGTGGCCCATAAACATCATGAGCAATCTTGTGGTGAAGTTCTTCCCCCTTTCTGATAAATTCAGCGGGTGAATTAACCTCTCCAATGGCAGCATACAGCTGCCCCAAATACATTTCTGTATAAGGCGCTGTTAACTCTCCTTCTAATTCAAGCTCAAATTCCGCTTTCGAAGCGGCAAGCTCTTTCTCTGATATACCAATATATATTTCAGATTCTTGTGTCATAATAGTAATCTTCTTTCTCGGTGGCTTGGGAGGAGTCGAACCTCCAACCTCGGGATCTGCGGTCCCGCGCTCTAACTCCATTGAGCTACAAGCACATACTCAACAAAAAACGCCCCTCCAATCTCCGAATTTCTTCAGAAACTGAAGGGGCGTCTCTAATTACGCCGTACCACCCTTCTTTAGTTATTTATCCATCAAAAATCCCGACTAATGTCGGGAGAAACTTGAATAAATAACTCTCGTTATTCAAGAGCTCCGTTTCCGACACTCTCTAGTACTGTTACGGGTGCTCCCGTCAGGCATTTTTGCCTGCAGCGTTCCCCTTCGTAGTCTTCAGCGAAGGAGGGTCCTGGATCGCGACTCCAGTGCAAACGCTTTTCAATTTTTCAATTGTTGGTATTATATAAACTTTCTACGATATTTGTCAAACTCTTTTCATTTCCCTAAATACTTCCTCACATTCTCGTTGTGTTCGGAAAGGGTTTTTGCGTAGTGGATTTTTCCATCAGGATCATGAAGATAATAAAAATAGTCTGAATCTTCCGGATAAATTGCCGCTTTTATAGACGAAAGTCCCGGATTTGCAATCGGAAGAGGAGGCAAACCCTTAAATTTATAAGTATTGTAAGGAGAATCAATTTGTAAATCTTCTTTAGTTAAAATCGGCCACCAATTATTACAGGCACTAGGCATTAGGCACTTGGCACTAGCCACTGCGTATTGAACCGTCGCATCGGCCTGTAACCCCATTCCAATATCAATCCTATTCATAAAAATTCCGGCTACTATCGGTCTTTCTTCCGAAGTTTTCGTCTCCCTCTCTATAATTGATGCCAGTGTTATTATTTCTTCAAGTGTAAAGTCACTTTTGGCAATGGCGCCTCTTAAGTCTTCATCAATCTTTTTTTCAAAGGTTTGGTTCATTACTTTGATAACGGCGGAAGCGGTTGCGTTTCTGGGAAAAAGATACGTATCGGGGAAGAGGAAGCCTTCTTTGCCTTCTGAAGACTCTAAAAATTCCTGACCGAAGGTTTCGGCCTGTATCCCTTGCATTTCTAAACCCTCTATAAAGCGTCCGACAATCTCTTCCCGCCTAAGTCCTTCAGGCACAGTTACCCATAATTGCAATGGCCCTTTGGAAAACATTTCTAAAATCTCGGGAATGGATAAATTAGGTGACAACTGAAACTCACCTGCTTGAATATTCTTTGCTTTACCGGTTAACTGTACATAGAATTTAAATACCAGAGGACTTCTTATTAACCCTTTTCTATATAATTCCTGCGCCACCTGAGCCGCCGATCTCCCGCGAGGAATCACAATTCTAATTGGAGTTTTATCATCCGATATTGGTCTGGAATTCCACTTCCACCAAAATATCCCGCCCACAAGGGAAATAAACAAGGTTAAAAGTAATATTCCTGGAATTAAAAATTTTTTCACTGGGGATTTCAGAGTCGGAAACTAGACCTCCTCTAGTAAAGCTCTTCTATATTTTTTGGTTTTGGAATCGTAAATATAAATACGGCCACAGGAGTGTGTCACTTTGTAGCTACCGTTCTTTTCCTTTTCCTTTTTAGCCGCGTCCAATGGTTGTCCGTCGGCAACACACCTTCCCTGGGAAAGTAGCCAAGCCTGAATCGGAGCAATTACATTTTTCAGCATTAATAAAGTATAACATGGATTGCCTGTTTCAAGAACTGAAATTTAGGCTCTTAATATTTTGATCCTATATTTCCAAATTTTCCTATCGGCAGTAATAAGTATCAGATTTTCCGCTTTTGCCTGGGATATTAAAACCCTATCAAAAGGGTCTCTATGATGAAGGGGTAGCTTTTCAACCCCCAATGCGTGGGGTAATTTAATGGGAACAACTTCGAAACCCGCATTTCTAATTGAAGTTTCTATGTCAAAATTTAATCTAATCTGTTTAATTGCCTTCTTTATAACTATCTCCCAAACTGTTGCTACACTTATAAAAATCTTGTTTCTGGGGTTTATGATTTTATCTTTAATATCTTGAGAGAGACGTTTACTCTCCTCCATTGCCCATATAAAAACATGCGTATCTAGAAGAAAGTTATTTTTCACCGTTATTCGTCTTCGCCGTAAAAAAGTTTATTTATTTCTTCACTCTCCTCATCAAAATCAGGGGAGACCCAAACTTTTCCTTTCCATAAACCAAGCTTGCGAGGTTTCAGCTTCTTTTTATAAGCAACAAGTTTAGCAACCGGCTTACCGGCTTTGGCGATTATCACCTCATTGCCTTTCTGAACCTTCTCGATAAGTTTTGAAAGATTGGTTTTTGCTTCATGAATATTTGCCATTTGCATAAGTTGTGTCGATTAGCTAAGTCCAATTATTAAGTCAAGAAGCACTTAGATGCTTTTTGCTCCGGATTTGAGGCGGAAGGGCTTTCCCAACTCTTTTGCCCACAAGTCTGTGTTTGTTGTAAGAAGAAGCATTACAAGATGTTTCCACTCACCCCAACGTTCATCTGCAAAAGCTCTAAGTTCCTCATCTGGAACAACCTTACCATTAAAGTAAAATTGATAAAGAGCTTCTCTGCTAAATAGATCCAGATGGAATGTAGGAAGCCTAAATCCTATACCAATTGTCAAATCAGCTGTATACGGACCCACTCCGGGAAACTCGATTAGTTTTTCTCGAATTTTATTAACATCCTTTAAATTCCTTAAATCGTCAAGGTTTACTTTTTCTTTGACAATTTTCTCAGCAACACCTTTTATATATTTATCTCTGTAGCCGACCTTGCATGCCCTTATCTCTTCCAAACTTGCTTTTGCCAATCTTTTAGGACTAGGAAATGTATAGTAAGTTTTGCCATTGAATTTTTGTTTTTCTCCGAATTTCTCACATAGAAGCCTTTGCATTTCATAAATTCTTTTAAAGAAAACGTTTTGGGCAAGAATTACTCCCAAAACCGACTCAAAAACATAAGGGTCGGTTCGTAAGTGTGCTCCGTAAATTTCTTCTGATGCAGCTTTTAAAACTGGATCTTTTTGACATATAACCTCGTAAAATTCTCTAACGTCCTCATCAACTGCAAAAATCCACGAGATTAAATCAACCATATTTTTCTGCTCTTCATCAGTAAGATTTGTTTTTGATTTAAGAGTAATTATTAATGCGCCAGAGGCACCTCGGGTGGTGGCAGGCTGACGCGAAGCAGAAGCCATGACTCCCCCGAGGTGGACAGTTGTAGATTTAAAACCCACTCTCACCAAAACAAATTTTCCAGAGTCAAGCTTGAACAGTCGTACAAGCTCTTTTCCCTCAACTACCCAGGGCGCAAAAACATAATGAGTTAAGAAAAAATCAAAATTATACGGCTTCGATTTTTCTGGAATTGATATTGCAAAAGTTTTGTTCATAATTATATCCACCCCATAAGGTAAGACTTTTAAGGGTTGATCCTTTTTAGGTGTTTTTTCATGAATTTTATATAACCTTTCTCCCTCGCTTCTTGTAAGTTAATCCACTCTTTTTTAGTAAGATCGGTAAAGTATTTTCCGGATTTTGGGTCGACTTGAATTGAATTCAGGGGTTCGCCGGGTGTCATTTTGGGGCTTTTCCTTGCAGTGAAAAATGACCAGCCGGAAAAACTTTCACTAAAAAACTTGTTGTCCGTTACCAAAGCAATTGCACTAATCCAGTTTCCTTTACTTTTTCCTCCAACTTTTTCTAGCTCTCTAACGAAGTGGTCGAGCAATTCTTCATCAGAAACCGCCCTTTCGTCTTTGTGTATTCTTCGAATATTGAGTCCTGGTTGCATATCATCTGAGAATTTATCTATATAAAGACCGTAGTCTACTGCGAAGGTAGGAATTTTAGATGCCTTGAATCCTGCCATTGCTTTTATTTTTGCATTTTCTTCAGGAGTCCTGCCTTCTTCTTTTATATTGATGTTAATATTAAGATCAGAAAAGCTTAATACGTTCAATCCTAAACTGCGGAAGTAAGCTTGGAACCTTTCTTTTTTGTGCGGGTTGGTTGTTGCAAAAAGGATTTTCTTCACAATGAAATCTTATCTATTACTATACTATATACACCTTGGTACGTTCAGCTAGAATTACCTTGCAGGGGTTACCCCTTAAAGGTAAGTTTTATTTCTCCTCAAAAGGTTCTGACATTTCCCAAATATTTCCATCTGGGTCTTTAAAATAAGCAACCTTCTGTCCCCAAGATGTTTCTTTGGGACCCTCGAAAAATTCAACACCCTTTGATTTCAACTCTCCATAAGCCTTGTTTAAATCATCAACTTGAAAAGCCAGTATAACTCCGCCTCCACTGCCCATATGTTCTTTGGAAAACATAGCGGTCGCTTCGTCTTTTTGAAATACAGCAAATGGAATTCCTTTAAAGGAGACGAATTTCCCATCTTGACTACCAATTTCCATCCCTAGTTTATCTCTGTAGAACTCGAGCGACTTTTCAAGATTTTCAACCAATAAACAATTTCCAAAATTTTTAAACATTCATCTCACCTCTCTTCTTGAATTTCTCATCTTTTATTTTCTCCAATTTCTTTTGAAAACTTCTTTTAGGCCAAGGATAAGGCATCATTTCGGAAATTGGGATCTGTTTTATCTTTCCGTTTTCTTTAAATATTATGACTACATCAATACCAGACCGCAAACTACTTTCATAAATAAGCTGTTTACAGATGTGGCAATTCGGTCCTGTTATTGCAAGAACTTCTTTTTCTCCATGAATTGCAGCGTGAGCTAATGCAGTTGCCTCAGAGTGCATTGTAAGAGTATCGGTATCTGAGATATAAGAAACCCCTGTATAAACATTTCCCTTTTTAGTCATTAAAGCAACAGCAAAACCAGAGTTAGCATCAGGATAAGTATTTTTCTTGGCTTCTTTTTCAGCCTTAAAAAGCCTCTCGCACTCTTTCTTAGTAAGTGTGTACATTACCCTGCCTTTATAACTTTTTCTGATCATATTAGAATCTTCGCATTTTGTTTGGAGTAAGTCAATATCAGATTTTTCCTCGAAGGTTAAGATAATCCTGAAGTATAATGGCTGCGGAGTAAGCATCTTCAAACTCTTTCCTCTTTTTCCTTTTTATTCCAGCATTTATGGAAAGACTTTGTGCTAGTTTTGTCGATAAAGTTTCATCCTGTAGGGTAACTGGAAGTTTCAATTCTTTCTTTAATCTCTTTGCAAAAGCCTTGGTTTCCTCTGCCATTTTTCCTTCCGAAACACCGACAACAATCTTATTGATGCTTTCCTTTTCAACTACATTCCTCAGTTTTTTAATAGCCTCTTCAACAGATTCTGAACGAATTACGCCATAAACCTCAGCAAGCATGGTGGTTGCCGTTGCAATTCCTATTTTTTTTCTTCCGTAATCAATTGCCAGTATACGCATTTTTTTGATCGGGAGGAATAAGACGCGCTCTTACGATTAGTCTTTTCGGTTTTCTGGGATCCCCCGGAGGAGTACAGGTTACAAGAGTTAAGAAAGAATCACCCGAATTTTGCTCTAAAATCTGCGTGTCGCTTGGTCTTACCTCAAACATATCCTCAACCTTATACTTATAGGAAATCCCGTCGTAGTCGACATACACCCCATCTTCTTTCTTCAATTTATTAAGGGTCGAAAAAATCGCTAAATAGTTTTTTGGGTCGTAAAAAATGGGAAGTATAGAATGACCAAAAATTACCGTATTTCCAGTCTTGCCTGGAACGGCGGTTCCGCTAAACTGAATTAGGCTCTTAGATAGGTCTTCACCTCCAATTGCAACTGTCGCGTTTTCGATATCAAGCCTGGGAATGGAAATCGTAAAATATTTTACTTCACGAGAAATACTTTCTTCTCCAGCCCCTCCTTCAAACCAGTTACTTACTTTCGTGTAGTCCTTTTTGGAAAATTTAAAACTTGCGGTTTCTTTATCAACTAAAGGACTGATTAGGGTGGGGTAATTCCTTGCAGACTCCCACTCATAGGAAACTATTGGAAAAAGAGTAGAAAAAAGAATAACTACTCCTGAAAGACCCATTACGACAGCACAGACTTTGATAATAAGTTTTTGAGACATAAAAATTAATTTCTAAATCCTAAATTCTAAACAATAACAAAAACTCAATTTCCAAAATTCCAAACATTTAATTAGAGTCTGTTTTGTTTGAAACATTTTGATTTGAAAATTGGAATTTATTTAGAATTTCCAAGCGCATGCTTGGTTTATCTCTCTGCTGCCACTTCTATTTCAATATTCTTTGCCACGTGGGGTAAGGTCTTTAATTTTCCCGGTAAAATCGGTCTAATCCTTATCTCTGCCCTTACAAAGCCAGCAACGTCCTGATTTAGATATTCCTCGGCTAACTTCGGATATTTCCCCCTTATCTTTTTGACAATCTCTTCAGATTTCACTTCGGGAAGAAGGTTCGCGACTACTCGCACCTCAAAATCATAAACTCGCTTTTCTTCCCCCTCCAAAACAAAATCAAATTCTATCTGTTCTCCTCTTAAGACAAAACCCCGAGGAATTTTATCCTTTAAAACCTCTTCCGCAAGCTGAACCAGTTCACTTTTGTTTAAGCTGACGGCATTTGCTTCAAGCTCTAAGGAAAGCTTGAGAGTTTCTGCCTCGTCGCCAACTTTATTACTGAAGTTTCGGGAAGAAGGGGTGGCAGCAAGAGATTCTTCCAGAATTAGCTTTTCGGCCGAGATCTTTTTAAGAAATTCTTCTTTTATCTTTTGAACCAGTTCTTCTTTCAAATCTTCTTCTAAAACTTCTTGGTCATCCGAGGACACGGCCGTTATTTCGCGGCTACTTCCACCGGAGAAAGACGATTCGTTCTTGGCCTCCAAATCACTGCTTGAATAGTTGCCAACGCCAAAGGTCGTTCCCCCTGCCAGGTTATACTGGGCCCCAATATCTTCAGCGATAACGCTAGTTTTAGTTGTTCCGACACTTCCTGCGCTTCCACTTGCAATCGTCACTTCTTTGTCCAAAGAGAACTTCAAGCCCTCCGGTCCATACAAGATTGTACCCGAGGAAAGTTTTAATTCAGTCCCAACTCGATACAAAGTCACTTCGCCTTTGGCTTTATCCCCTACGGTTTTAGTTCCCGTTGCATTCTTAGTTTTATCACCGCTAACTGTTGCTTCCAAAATTTCGCCCTTTAGAACCTTTTGTGAGGTATCCGAGGCGTCCACTTTGGTGTCAACCTTTATGTCGAATTTTTCCTCCAGTTTTTGTGGGGAGACGTAAATGCTGACTTCAGCTTTAGGGTAAAACCACCAAAATAAAAAGCCCAAAAGGAGAAACAGAACTAAAAATCCAAAACCAAAGGTAAAAGTTTGCTTAACGGCTGATTTCCTTTGTCCAGGCATACCAATTTGTGACTTCGTTGATTTTAGCCAAGTCCCGATAGACAAAACGCCCGTCTTTATACTATCAAGAAATTTTAAAGGGCTTTTTGTAAAGGATAATAACTCTCCCTTGGTTTTTTCGACAACCGGTCCGACGTTCTCGTGCATTTCAGAAATATTCTCTTCCCCTGGTATGTTTACCGCCTGCACCGTCTCCTCATCCGAAGCTATATTTTTCTCCTGGGTAATATCTTTACCAACTACAAAACCCAATTCCTCGGGCGAACTTTCTTCGGCCGGTAAAAATTTATCAAAAGAACCCAGTTCTTTACCCTCCTCCTTTTCGTCAGATTCTTTTACAACCTCAATACTGGTAACATTGGCAAGCTCCGATGCACCGGCCAAGCAGACTGCGTAGACTTTCTTTTGGGTATCAACAAGTTCAATCTTGGGGGTATGTAAAAACTTTAAATTGCCAAAGTCTTCCCAGTTTACTTTGAGAAGCGCCTGGCGTACCTCCTCCAATTCTCCCTCTCGTCCGTCGTAAATAAGAATCCGATAAGGAAGCGTGTCGCCTTCCCCAAAACGTGCCAGCCCTTCGGAAACATCATCGATGATAGATACACTCCTTGCAACCTGAGAACTTCCTCCAAGATTTCCCAGTCTAAAAAGAGTTATCTCTAAGCTTTCTTTGTAGACTCCCAAAACTATGGCGTTAAGCGGCGTTCCTTCCTCGGATTTTGTGAGGTGAGCAATAGCCTCGGGAATTACCACGAATCCAATCGGGGTAAGTGTTAATTCGCTGCAAAGAATTTTTATTTTCTCAAGATGGTCGCCCTTTATCTGTCCGCCCCCTACCCAGTTGGAGGGAACCCCGAAAACAGTTTTCGTGGGCTCTTTTAAATCTTCAGGAAATCCTTGTATTGCGGAGGAGAGTGCGTTATCTACTGCCTGAACAAGGTCTTCGTCAACTTCCCAAGAGAAGGGGGGGCTTGATAACATTATCTGGGATTTCTCTCCTTCAATCCTCCAAATACCAGCCTGAACCCAACCGGGCTCTATTACGAGTGACCAAAAGTACTCTTTTTCGTTATCCTTACCTTTGGTGGGCAGTAAACTTTTCAAATCCATACGTTATCAAATCCTAAATTCTAATTTCTAAATTCGAAACAAATTATCAAGTTCTAATATCCAAATCCAAAACGTTTTTGATTTGTAATTTTTAATTTTAGATTTGTTTAGGATTTCGGATTTAGAGTTTAGAGTTTTTAGAGAGTCCTTGTTAAATAATTCTTTTCTATTCTAATCTAATACTGCGTATATTCGAATGAGACCACTTCCAATTTTCTCTTGTTTCTTTATTCTAACACGCCCAATCTCACCGGTGTGTGTTACGTGGGGCCCACCACAGACTTCACGGCTGAAAGGAGGTCCTGAGCTTGTCGAAGGTTCACCAATCGTATAAACCTTAACCCTCTCTCCGTATTTTTCGGCAAAAAAATGAAGTGCTCCTTCCGCGATTGCTTCGTCCAAACCCTTGGTTTCAAAAGATACTGACAAGTCTTTTTTTATCTGCTCGTTAATTAGATCCTCTACTTTTTTAATTTCTGCATCTGTCAGCTTTTGTGCATGAGAAAAATCAAAACGAAGTCTTTCAGATGTAATATTTGAGCCTTTTTGGGCAACATGCTCACCTAACACTCTTCTTAAAGAAGCGTGAAGTAGATGTGTAGTAGTGTGAAGTTTTGTAACATCTTTACTCGCATCAACCAATCCGCCTTTAAACATTCCTGCCGAGGCTGTTCTTGATAACTCCTTATGTTTACTAAATTCTTTCTCGAAAACTTTCTGATCTATTTCCTGCCCCCTGTCTTTGGCAATTTCTTCTGTCAGCTCTAGTGGAAAACCATAAGATTCGTAGAGAAAGAAAGCTCTTTTCCCATCCAATTTCTCAAATTTGTCAATTTCTTTAAGACCTCTGTCTAAAGTTAAACTAAATTTTTCCTCTTCGTCTTTAATTATCTCTTCTATCCCGTCTTTCTTTTCTGAAAGTAACGGGTAGTATTTACCATAATTATTAACCACCGCGGCTGCTATTCGAGTTAGAAACGGTTCATCAGTCCCTAACATTTTTCCATACCTAACTGCTCTTCTAATTAATCTCCGCAAAATATAGCCTCTTTCTTTATTTGACGGGTAAACCCCTTCGCTAGAAACAAAAACTGCTGCACGAACATGATCTGCAATAATTCTCAACGCCTTTTTGTTATCGCCTTGATAATTGGTTTTTGTAGTTTCTTCTGTAGAAGAAAGTATCTTTCCCCATAAGTCCGATACTTTATAATCGTCGTCAAACCCTTGAAGTATGGCCGTAGTTCTGTCTACTCCCATTCCAGTATCAACATTCTTGTTCTTCAATGGAATATACTTTCCTTCTTCGGTTTTATTATACTGCATAAAAACGTCATTCCAGATTTCAAAAAATCTCCCACATTTATCTCCCGGTCTACACTTCGTGCCATGAGATTTTCCCGAAGTATCATAAAACATTTCGGAATCAGGACCGCAAGGACCGGTAAGACCGGCAGGCCCCCACCAATTGTCCTTTTTGGGAAGAAATACTATCCTCTCTTTTGGAATCCCGACTTTTTCCCAAATTTCTGATGATTCCGTATCTTTTGGCGCATCATTATCACCCTCAAAACAGGTTATCCAAAGTTTATTGGGGTCCAAAGAGAGCTCTTTTGTTAAAAATTCATAAGACCACTCTATTGCCTCTTTCTTCCAGTAATCTCCCAAGCTCCAGTTTCCCAGCATTTCAAAGAAAGTGTGGTGAGAAGTATCACCAACCTCATCTATATCATCAGTTCTAAGACATATTTGATTATCAACTAGTCTTCTTCCAGAAGGATGTTCTTCCCCTAAAAGATATGGGACAAGAGGGTGCATACCGGCTGTAGTGAAAAGGACTGAAGGATCGTTTTCCGGAACTAAGGGCGCAGAAGGAATAACAACATGTCCCTTATCCTTAAAAAAATCAAAATATTTTTGAACTAAATCTCTTGACGTCATGGCTTTCAATTATATTCTCAATTTGAAGCTAAATCTAGAAGAAAATATTGAATAGTCTGTTATTCATTTGGAGGCATTGGTTCGTGAACATCCCCCTGACCTCTTTTTTCCATCTTCCTTTTTCTGCCGAAAAGTTCAATTATACCTGTCAGTTTCTCGGGCCTTATCAAACCTCCCCCCAAAATTGCGTCTTCCAAAATATTGTTAAGCCTTTTAATGCCCCGCCGTAAATCTATGATGACCAAAAGCACTTGAACTCCTACAATAACGAGAAGCGCCGTCAGGGCAACTATAACAACTGCCAAGAGTTTTTGTACACCATCCATAAGCCAAGCTCCGCTTGGAAATCCCAAGCACTAAATACTAAATTCTAAACGTTTGAAACATTAGAACTTTGAATTTGTAATTTATTTTGCGTTTAGAAATTAGGATTTCGAATTTACTGTCTTAACTCTGGTTTTATTTTACGCGCAACCACAGTTTCTTTTCCAGATCTGGATTTTGCTACAACGACCACCTCCCCCGTTCCTTCAAAGATTTCTATCTCTGTTTCAAAAGTACCGTCCTCGCCAACAATTGTCGGCTGATTGTTAACTAAAACCACCGCATCGGGATCAGTTTTTCCCTTTACAGTCAACTTCTCCTGACCAACCCCTTGCCCTTCTTCCGGAATTTCAATTAAAAGGTTGGGAGGTTTTATAAAACTCAGGTATTGAAAAATAAGATAGCCTACAATAATAATAAAAACAAGACTAATTCCTGTAATAAAGGAGAGCTTCGGACCCCATGTAAATTTTTCAGAAACGTCAGGATTTGGGTTAATTTTAAGAACTTTGGGAGGATAATCGCGTCTAAGAAGGGCCGTCAAATTCTTTTGTTCAAGATTGAGGTTAGACGCAATACTTTTGACAAACCCGACAACCACGGGATATTCGGGCAAAGCTTCCCAACGGTTTTCTTCTAAGTTTTCGATAAACTCTTTTTTAATCTTCGTCAACTTCTCAAGTTTTTCTCTTGAAAGTTTCTTTTTAATACGACTCTCTTTGATAATTTCACCAATTAACTTCATATTTGCCGTTTTTTGGACTTAAACCTCACTCGGGGCATTCCCAAACACTTCTTCGGGGTTACGAATCAGAACTTCTCTAGGCTTAGAACCCTCGGGGGGGGACACGACTCCTGCCGCCTGAAGTTGATCCAAAATCCTGGCAGCTCTGGCGTAACCTATCGACAACCTCCTCTGTAAAAGAGAGGCCGAAGCGCGATCATATTGACAAACAACTTCCACCGCCTGTTTGAAAAATTCGTCCAGTTCCTCGGACATACCTGGAAGAGTGGTCGTCCCCGGCTTGGGCATCGAGGTAACCTCCTCTGTATATTGAGGCGTAATGCCCTGATTTTTAAGAAAAGAAACAAGATTTCCGATGTCTTTATCCATTACAAGAGCGCCCTGAATTCTAATGGGTTTTGCGGATTCGGGAGGAAGATAAAGCATGTCACCCCTACCCAAAAGTTTTTCGGCACCGGGCCCGTCCAAGATCACCCTCGAATCAACTTGGGAAGCAACCGCGAAAGCAATTCGACAAGGAATATTTGCTTTTATAAGCCCTGTAATAACGTCAACCGACGGCCTTTGAGTTGCCAGAACCATGTGGATTCCTGTTGCTCGGGACAGTTGGGCAATTCTTGTTATTGCGTCTTCGACTTCAACAGGCGAAAAAAGTATGATATCGGCAAGCTCGTCAATCATAAGTACAATATACGGCAGAGCCTGAAATCCGGACATTTCGTTATAGCCGTCAATATTCCTGACGCCCGCTTCAGAAAATAGTTTATAGCGCCTATCCATCTCGCTCATTAACCATCTTAAGGCCGAAAGAACCTCTTTAGGATCCACAATAACGGGCGCCAAAAGATGGGGAACTCCGTTATAGTTCGTAAGTTCAACTCTTTTTGGATCGACAAGGATAAATTTGACTTCAGACGGAGACGCTCTCAAAAGTAGGGTGCAAAGGAAAGAATTTATGGCAACGCTTTTCCCAGAACCCGTTTGACCTGCAATAAGAACGTGGGGCATTCTGGCAACGTCAGCAACCAAAGCTTTTCCTGACACGTCGAGTCCTAAAGAAACCACAAGTTTACTGGCGTGCTTTTTCATAACTTCGCTCTCCATCATGCGCCTTAACGATACGAGCTCAGGATCTCTATTAGGAAGTTCAATTCCCAGTAAGCTTCTCCCGGGAATCGGCGCCTCAATTCTTATAGTTCCGGTCGGAGCGGCAAGGGCAAGAGCAAGGTCTCTCTCAAGTCCTGTAATTTTTGAAAGCTTGGTTCCAAGGGCAACTTCAAGTGCATACTGGGTTACGGCCGGACCTAAATTCACCTCGACGACTCTTGCAATTATCCCAAAACTTTCCAGTGTCTGTTCAATAATGGCGGCGTTTCCTTTAATATCCCCTCTTTCGGCTTTTCCCGAAAGCGTATCCGCCAAAATATCAGGTGGTGGATATTTCCAAATTTTCTCTTCGCCCGGAACATTACTCACAAGTTTCTCCTGAAAAGGCTCCTGAGCATTTTTTACCGACTGTCCTTGTAGCGAAACCCTCCCCGAAGCTTGCGACAACGCCCCTCCGCCTATTACTTTCAAAGGCCGTTTGCCGACCGTCCCAAACTTAACTTTTAACCTCCCCCCGCGCACTCCATATTCTCGAAATATTCCCACAAAAAATCCAATAACCTGATCGATTGACGTGTTAAATAAAACGATAAGTCCAACCAGAGTCGTTCCAAAAAGAACAATAAAAGCTCCGATCCCTGTAATCAGCTCTGAAATCCCCTCCCAAAAGATTCTTCCCAAAAGTCCTGCCCTGGTTAAGGTTAGAGTTGAAATAAAAAACACCAAAGCTCCGATAATTACATTTGGTTGTCCCAAAGGAGTCTTAAATTTTGAAACGACAAATCCAAAGCTAAGAAATATAAAAGCCAGAAAGATTGAGGTCCAGGAAAAATAGGTAATTAAAAAATCATTTAAGCGCATGAGAACTGGGCCTTGTCTTAGGAATGAAACCATAACCAAGCCGGAAAGGATAAAAAAAGTTATTTGTGCAATTGAAAAAATCGTTCCCGGCTTGAGCCTCAATTTAAATGCCCGTTTGTCTTTTAATCTTTTTTTACGTTTCTTACTCATCGCCTTTCATTATACCTAAAGTGACCATAATTAAAAAACTCTCAAAATTAATGTTACCGTTGACAACACCAACTAACAATGTATACTTGTGATGTATGTTAATGAAAAGAACTCAGATATATCTGGATATGAACACTCTCATAAAAGCGAGGTTGCTGGCTAGAAATCAAGGCAAAACCGTTTCTCAAATTATTCGCGATGCCCTTAGTGAATTTATTTCCAAAAAAGAAAAACCAAAAAAATATAATTCTTTAGAAATGATAGCAAAACTGTCCGAAGAATTCCCTGATCCTCCGGGCACTCCACGTGATTTGTCCTCCAATATCGATCATTATTTGTATGGAACTCCAAAAAGAAAAATTAAATAATGGTTTTAATTGATACCAGTTTCTATATTTCTTTGTCTTTCGAACACGATGCTAACCATAAAAAGGCTCAAAAAATAATACCCTATCTGAAAGACAAGGTAACAACTGAGGATGTATTAAAAGAAATATTAACACTAATTAGTCAAAGAAAGGGTAAAAAGGCTTCAATTAGATTTTATAATTATCTTCTGGAAGATACGGAAATTTTCCCTGTTGAAGGTAAGCACTTTGAGCTTGGGTTGCAAATTTTTCTTGACCCTAAATTAAACAAAAATATTTCAGTTATTGATTGCACGACAGCCACAGTCTGTAAAGACAAAGGTATACAAAAGATTGTAACTTTTGACTCCCACTTCAAATCCTTTAGCCTCAAAACAACTCCCTGAATTCATTTTTCATTCCAAATGAACTTAAATATCCGCTTATTTCTCAAAATACTTATTGACAACTTCGAACTTAAATGCTAACTTAACAACTATATTAATATATAACTTATTTTCATGTTAAATATACAAACAATAAAGAGTCTGACTGAATTGCGTAATGACCCTTCGGGTATTGTAGACTTGGCTAAAGAATTGTCGGAACCTATCTACATATTCAACCGTTCAAAACCGGTCAGCGTATTAATGGATGTAAATGATTACGAAGAGATTTTAGACCGTCTTGAGGATGCAATTGATGCCCTGGAAATGCGAGAGTTTGAAAAACTCCCCAAAAGAAAGAGGGATTGGATAACCCATAAAGAGCTTAAAAAGAAGTATAAACTGACTTAATGGCATATAAAATTGCTTACCACAGAAGAGTGGATAAGTTCTTTGCACATGCAACTCAAAAAGAAAGAGAAAGGATTATCAAACACATCGAAACTATTGCTCAAAATCCTTTTACTTCATACACAAATCTATCCGTCTTAACGGGAACGCTCAATGGTTTCCGATTAAGAGTCGGAAATATAAGAGTGGTCTACGAGTTGGACAATAAAAATCAAATAATCTACGTCGCTAAAATCAACCACCGAGGTTCTATTTACACCCGATGATCGTCTCTATCTGTAAAGACAAAGGTATACAAAAAATTGTAACTTTTGACTCCCACTTCAAATCCTTTAGCCTCAAAACAATCCCCTAAATAACATGTCATCCTGAACTTGTTTCAGGGTCTCATCTATTTGACTAATCCTATAATGTTAGATATAATTGGAAAAATTTTTTAATTGTTGTACCATGGAAATAGAAAATATGTCCGAATCCTCCAATTCCGAATTCCAGCCTGAAGAAGGCGGGTTGCGGTCTTTTCGCTCAGAAGCGATACCTGAGCAAGTACCACAAGGTGGACTTAGAGGACTTATTAATAGAGCAAGGCAAAAGTTTACGAGAGGACACTCCAAACCTCCCCCCGAATCTACTCCCCAACCCGACCCCACCGACTTACTAGACCAAACAAGAATACAAAATTATGATGGGGAGGAATTAAGAGCAGCCCTTAGACAAAGGGGGGAAACAGAGAGAGCTTCATCATTCTCTGAAAGATTACGTAAGTCCTGGGAAGGTTTGATTTTTTCTGGTGCAGAAGAACTAGCAGAAAAGGTTGGAGTTGATTTAAAAGTAGCAAATGCATTAACAGATACGCATTTGATGGACAGAAACAGTATACGAGGAAAACTTTTTCATGCCGGTCTTCAAAAGGACGAAGTTGACAAAGTCGAAAATACAATCTTGACTACAGAGAAAAAAACGGACTAGTAATTAAGATTCCCGAGTATGCAGGAGATTTAGACATAACTAATATATCTGCCATACATAAAGCCGGGATGATTTTAGATCTGGTAACGAAAAATTTAATCAGAGAAAAAATTCAAGGTGACATAGAAAGTTACGAAGCTTTCATGCGAGAGGAACACACACAAGGAACAAATTGGCCGGTCTTAGAGGGGGAAGAGAGGGAAGGTAAAAGTTGGAATGTTCCGCTTGCGGAAGCGGGAGCGTCTTTTATCCAACAACTTCGTGACAAAATACCGAGTCTTGGCATGTCTCCGGAAACAAAGAGGCGTATTTCCGAATTCATTAAAAATGCAGGACCCAATCTAAAAGAATACGTTAAGAAAAACTGGCGAGAGCTTGGGATGATTACAGCTCGTGGTCTTGTGGATATTTTTCCTGAACTTCGCTATGCCATAGCACTGAGTGCATCTGGAGCCTTAGCGACTAAAGAAATAGCTACATACACTAAGGGGTGGAAAGAACTAAAAAAATCCGGGCAAAAAGCAAACCTTTGGACAGCGTCTCTTGCTTACGCGAGCCAAACGACAATGGTAAAACTAGGCCTTGAAGAATCCGAAACTGGTTTATCAGATAAGGCAAAGTTGGGGTCTTTTATAGTGGGAGCATTTTCCTCTTTTGCTGGCATAGTTGGTAGCGAAGTGGCTTCAAGTGTCGTTCGAGTTCCTGTGGGCCGAAGATATGCCGCAACAGCGGTAGCCAGAGCTTTTAGCCAACACCTGGCGCCTTGGGCACTTGATGTATTAGCCTCGAAAGCTGGAAAGTTCGAATCAGAGGAGCAGAGGAAAGAGTGGGTAACCAAGGCCAGAAAAGTAAGCGGATTTTATAATACCACACTTGCAACACTCTTCATGTGGGGACAAATAGCCGAGTTATCCCAGCATCCTGAAATAATGTTGGAATCTGCAAGGAGTGCTATTGACACAACTGCTGAACTAGCCGAAAATGTCAAAGATTCTCTTGAAGGTGTTGACTTAGAAAAAGCTTCGGAGACAATAGAAGGAAAAATTGTTGAACAAGGGCCTGTCGGAGTTATTACAGGAACAATTGAAGCAATTCAGAAAGGAGAACTTCAGCCTACTGAAGCTGGAGTAGAAGGACCAGCAGAAACTCAACCTGGAGCACCAGTTGAAGCCGCTGCACCCGAGGCGCCCGAGGCTGCTGAACCAGGAGTTCCCGCTCCCGAAGCACCGACCGTTCCAGAAACTCCACTCGAACCATCATGGTTATTTAATGCCATAGATTCTGATGGAGATGGACAGGCAGATTTATTTCAATTTGATACCGACAACGATGGAAATCCCGATGCCTCTACAAAATTCGGGGAAGACGGTGAACCCATTGAGGTGAAAATGTCGGATAATACAAATCTTCTTATTGATCCAAATTCAAAAGGAATTCCAGGATTACAATATCATCTTACCGTACTTCATGGAAATGAATGGAGTGGGGATGAAATTGCGACTGCCGCTACCCGTGCTTATTCCGAGGGTGTACATGGAGATAATTTTGTCGAAATGGCTAATATCCAAAAGCCTGAGTTTCCAGCAATCTTGGGCGAAGTTAACGAACAAATCACTCAATATATTAATGATGGAAAAGAGTACGACGACCAAGGAAGAGTTGTTGGGGGAACTACTTCTGAAGGACAACATCTGGCCTTCGCGGTAGAAGGAAAAGGGGTACAACACCTTCAATTTGAAATTGCTAACGCCAATCAAAATCTTTCACCCGATCAGGTTGCCAAAATGGCGCAGATTGCATTCGTGCAAAAGATAGATCCTGATAACACTGGAGAAGTAGGCACTTTTGTCAGAACTTTCGATCTTTCAAAAATTGAGGCCCCACCCCCTCCACCCGAAGCTGTCAGTAAAGTTGAAATTCCGGGAGGGACGTGGGGATTGGATAAAGACGGAAATGTCGTAGAGGCAACTCTGCCTGACGGACGTCACCTATCTTTTGAAGGTACAGGCGTTCAACCATATCAGGAAGCCTTCGCTGACCTTCGCGAGCAAGGCGGGCCTGGCGAAGAAGACAATTTAACACCCCTGCAAGTTTCAAAACTAGCCCAAAGAGCCTACGAACAGGGACTTGCAAATCCAGATAAAGTAGTCGACTTGAAAAATCCTGACGCATTGCAAAATTTCATTGACCAAAATCTTGAAGCAGTTACCGCACCTCCCGTTCTTGGAGAAAGAGTTCCCGAAAATGACATTATCTTTCCCGATAACAATAATGATGGGGAACCTGATGGAACTTGGTATAGAGATAAAGATAATAATATTGTTGGCGGAAGAACTTCAGAAGATGAAAATCTTGCCTTTTACACAACGGGTGAGGGTGTGGGAAGATTTCAATGGGAACTTGCCAAACTTCATCCTGACTGGACGCCTGATGAGGTGGCAGAAGCTGCCCAGAGAGCTGTTAGCGATAAAATCGGTTTGAATAAGCTAGGTTTAATTGAAAAACCGGTAATTGAGGTTCCTCAAGAGCCCTTGGTTTTACAGATTCAGGATAAACTCCAAGAATTACATCCTGATTGGACAGAAGAAGAATTACAAAGGGCGGCTTACCTTGAGTCTTTGAAAGGAACTTCACCTGATGATACAGATACCTTGAAAGCCGTTGAAGTACCTTATATTCCAGTTGAGGAAGAGGTAAGAATTGAGGGTTTGGTAAAAGGACAGGAATTTGATACGGACGGAGATGGAAAAACAGATTCTTGGTGGCTTACAGATCCGAAGAGTGGTGAAGTTGAGGCAGGACACTTGTCAGATGGAAAAACACTAGTTTTAGGCCCGGATGGAGGACAAAATGGTATCCTCAATGATTATCTTGCCCACGAAAATCCAAATTTGTCTCCCGATGAAGTTGCAAATATCGCCTCAAATACAGTTAGCGAAAATGATTTGAAACCTCCTCAAGAGGTAGAAGGCGAGGCAACCTTTGATAAAATAGTTGGCGAAGGTGAACGTCCGGCAGTAATCGAAACCATGAACCAGCGCATTGCTCAGCTTTCGCTAGAAGACTATCTTGAAGACATCGGGCTGGGTAAAGATCAAGCATATAACGCAGTTAGGCAAATACAATTTGAGCCCCTAGGAAGAACTGCCATCCCCAATACCCCAATAGGACCCGAAGCCTTAAACAGCCTAAATGCCAGAGTAAATATTCCTGAAAAGGGTATTTTCTCCTGGACGATTGCGCCCTGGAATGATTGGCTCAAGGAGAAAGGAATGCTAAACTGAAATATGGCTACACTTGATTTTGCCAAAGGAGTTGATTTTTCGCCACTGGAGCGTCTTGGAGTGAATAAAGAGGACGGGATGAAATTTCTGGCCGCTCTTTCCCCAATGATTGACTTAGAATTTCAATCAAGAATTAAGTCACCTTTTAGCGACGATGAAACGGCTGCTATTGGAACCGAAGCGGAAGGTAAAGGTATTAAACCCGAAGATGGAATGTTTTTCTTGGAGGAAAAATACCATGCCAAAACAGGCAGATATTTTATGGAAGAAATGCGCCTATTATTCAATGAGTATGTGCACCACGCCGCAAATATAATTGTAAAAGCAAGGCGTGATGCTGAAACTTTTGCAGAGTCAGGTGACGAAAACACCAAAAAGTTCGACCAACTCATGAATGAGAAAAAGTATGAAGAAGCTGCAAAGCTTTTTGACGAAGTTTTAAGTAAAACTGAAAAGCCACAAGATTCTTTCAACAGGTCCGGTAAACAATACTAAACTTCAACCACAACAGGCAAAATCATCGGCCTCCTGCCGGTCTTTTGGAAGAAGAATTTACCAAGGTAGTCCTGGGTAACTCCGTAAATGACCGATTTTTTGATATGTACTTTTTTCTCAACTTGACGCTTAAGTCTTTCGCTAGCCTCCAGCAACAAATCTTTGCTGATTTTCTCGAATATAAAACCGCGGCTGATTATTTCCGGTATACCAACGATGTTCCTCTTAGCATCAAGTTTGAAAATAACCACGACAACTCCCTCATTTCCCAAAATAGCCCTATCGCCAAGAACAACTTTCCCAACATCCCCTACGCCAAGTCCGTGCACCATGACTGTTTTAACCGGAACCTTCTCGCCGAGTCTTGCCTGGCCGTTTTCAAATTCAACACTTTCTCCGGGTTTTAAAGTAAATACACTGTCCGGATTTGCACCGACACTCACTGCCAATTTCTTATAGGAATGCATAAAACGGATGGCTCCACCTATAGGAATAAAATAGTTTGGTTTTACTATATTAAATAATTCTCTAATATCTTCTTGATTTCCGTGACCTGATACATACAATCCTTCGTTCATGTCGTAGTAGTGAACGTCAACACCCTTATCGATTAACGCATCAATAACAAAGTCCTCACTCTCTTTTGTGTATGGAGGAGCAGGATCTGCAGAGAAAATGAATGTATCTCCGTCCTCAACAGAAACTCTTTCGTGTTCGCCGATTGCAATTCTATATAATGAACTTCCAATCTGACCATAACAACCCGAAACTATATACATCAGCTCATTTCTTCTTAATCTTTGCGCTTCTTTTAAAGAAATTACCGTATCCCTTCTATATTTCAGGTAGCCGAGATTGTAAGCAATGTCAGTCTTTTTCTGAACCGACCGACCAATGAAAACAACCTGCCTGCCTACTTTTTCTGCAACATTTATCATCTGTTGAAATCTTCCGATACTTGAAGATATAGCCGTCATAAAGAGTGTGTTTTCCGCTTTCTTTGCAATATTATCCATATTGCCCTCAATGTGTCTTTCACCTTTTGTAAAACCGGGTTTATTTGATCCCAAACAATCCGAGGCAAGGAATAAAACCCCCTTTCCGGCAAGTTCTTTGGCTCTTTCAATATCAAAAGGCTTACCGATAACAGGATTTTGATCCAATTTATGATCCGGAAGGTGTAAAGCTCTTCCGTCCGGTGTGTCTATAGCAAATCCGACCGTATCCGGAACCGAGTGTGTAACTCTAAAAGGGGAGATTTTGAAAGGACCAACGCTGAATTCCTCGAAATCAGGGTTAAAGGTGTTAATATGATAATTTTTCAATCCGTAATCTTTGAATTTATCCTTCAGAAACTCCGTTACCAAAGGCGCTGCCCAAATTTGTGTATTGACTTCTCTAAGGAGGAAAGGGAGTGCTCCTATATGGTCTTCATGTCCATGCGAAATTATAATCCCGGAAAGCCTATCTTTATTCTTAACGACATAAGAGAAATCCGGTATCACAAGATCCACTCCAGGCATTTCAAGGTCGGGAAACCCAACTCCGCAGTCGACAATCATGATCTTGCCGTCTGCTTCGTAGACATACAAATTCTCCGTAACGCTTACGGTTCCTGATAATGCTATAAACTTTAGTGACATACGAATTTGTATAATGCTAATCAACGAATGAATGCGAATGCTACGAATAGATACTAATTCTGTAGATTTCAGCGCTATTATCTAAAACCCAAAGCATTCGTATTTATTAGAATGCATTGGCATTATTCGAATTTATTAGCATCATTATCTATACAAGCTGCATTTGTTCAACTTTTTCTTTCTTACTACTTTCTTTATTCTTGACCCCTTCCAATATTCCAGGTAGTTTTTTGAAATCCTCCACGGTTTGTTCTTTAACAGATGGATTTCTTAATCCTGCTGCAGGATGATACATGGGAACAATAACCAAAACATCACCTTCCCAGTTTACATCAAACTTCTTGCCATGCACTCCCGTAATTTTAGCATTCGCTAAAAATTTTCCCATCGAGAAACGTCCCAATGTAACTATAATCTTCGGGCTTATTATATCAATCATTTGATCCAAATAGAGGCCGTAGGCTTTAATTTCATCAGGCTCAGGATCACGATTTTGGGGAGGACGGTGGTGAACAACATTTGTAATAAATACTTTTTCCCGAATCAAGCCGGCCGTTGTAAGGAGTTGGTTAAGAAATGCTCCGGCATTACCTACAAAAGGTCTTCCTTTTTGGTCTTCATAATAACCGGGTCCCTCGCCTATAAACATGATTTCTGTTTCTGAACTCCCCTCACCAAAAACAAGATTCGTTGCACCTTTTCTCAAGGGCAAGGCCGTGTCATCTGCCATTCGCTTTTTTAATTCATTAAGTTTCTCTTGTTTATCCATTTTTCTTCAAATTCCAAATCCTAATATCTAAATACTAAACAAGTCCAGTGTTCTAAATTTAAATATTGTTTAGAATTTAGAATTTAGTACTTAGTATTTTAAAGTTTAATTCATTAAACTTATTGAAGGAATTGTTTTACGTTTTCAGTGGTAACTTTAAACGTTTGAATTTTTCCCTCAACCATATCCATTGCCACTTTCCTAACAATTCCTTGAATAGTTCTCTCAAGTGTTCTCATCCCGGCATCATAACCAAGTGGTCTTACAATTTGCGGCCAGACGGCTTCGTCAATTACCAAGGCCTCGACCGGAATTCCCGACTGCCTAATTATTTTCGGAAGCATATACTGCCTCCCTATTGTTATTTTCTCTTGGTCTGAATAAGAAGGCATCTGAATGGGCTCCAGTCTGTCCAAAACCGCAGTCGAAATACTGTGAGTATTGTTGGCTGTTGCGATAAACATAACCTCAGATAGATCAAACGGATAGTCAAGATAATGATCGCTAAAACTTCTGTTCTGCTCGGGATCCAAAAGTTCAACCAAAACACCCATTATAGAAGACCTTCCTTCGTCGGTAACCCTGTCGATTTCATCCAGCAAGATAACACAGTTTTTACTTTTTGTTGTCCTTAGGGCCTTAATTATTTTTCCGGGTTCTGCTTCGGGATGCATACGGGATTGTCCTCTTAGGTCCAGAGGATCTCCCATTCCTCCAAAAGGAATTCTAGCAAAGTTTCTTCCCATTGCTTCAGCTATCGAGAACGCAATTGTAGTTTTTCCAGTACCAACAAGTCCCACAAAACAAAGTATCGGAGCTCGCAGTATATCCTCTCCTTCACCCTTTTCCTGTTTAAGACGCATTACGGAAATGTATTCAAGGATTCTGTCTTTAATCTCGTTAAGTCCGTGGTGGTTTTTATCCAATATTTCTCTGGCGTGATTAAGGTCAAGTATATCCTCTGTTCGTACGTTCCAAGGAAGAGTTAAAATCCAGTCAATATATTTGTTTAACCTATCAAACTCCGGTAGGAAGGTGGGGGAGGTAGTTAAGCCTTTGAGTTGTTCCAATCTAAGAATAATCTCGCTCCTTAACTCTTCGGGAATATCGGCAGTTTTAATTGCCGTTGAAAGAGAATCTAATTGATCTGTTATGTCGGACATAATCTTTAAGATCCTTCGCCTTTACGCCACCGCTAAAGCTCTAGCGACACGCGGTCTGGCTCAGGATGAATGTGATTTTTAACTCACATTCACTTTATCACAAAGCTTGAGGGTTTTTCAGGAGTATCTTTTTTTATTCTCGTCTATGAATCTGCTTTTGGGAAAGTGTGGACCACCTCTTCCTCTTTTCTCAAATTTATCAAATCTCGGTCTACCTTCAAATCTCCTCTCTCTTCCTCTATCCCCCCTAACTCCACCCCTTTCCTTTCTCCTTTCCTCCTTGAGGGCATCATAAGCCGGATCAAGCATCATCGAAAGGTTCAATCGTCCCATTTCGTCAACTCCCTTAACTCTTACCTGCACTTTAGCTCCCACCTTCAATATATCAGACGGGTCTTTTACAAAATCACCGCTCATATCAGACACGTGCACCAATCCTTCTTTTCCCGGCAAAATTTCGACAAATGCACCGAAAGACAAAAGACGTTTAACTTCTCCTTCATAAATTTCTCCCGGAATAGGTACTTTTGTTATTGACTCAACTCTAAAAATCCCCTGATCCAGTTCTTCAGTTGTTGTTCCTGATACATAAACGGTTCCATCATCGTCAACGTCAATCTGTGCGCCTGTTTCTGCGATAATCTTTTTAATGGTTTTCCCTCCTGGACCAATTAGTTCTCCGATTTTTTCGGGGTTAATACGAATAACTTTTATCTTCGGAGCGTATTTCGAAACAGCCTGCCGAGGAACCGCTATCATTTTCTTCATCACCTCAAGAATCTCAAGGCGAGCCTTTTTAGCTTGTGTTAGAGCTTCCTTAAATATGGGGATCGTGAGATTAAGCGTCTTGACGTCAAGTTGAAGTGCCGTAATTCCGGATATTGTACCCGCAACTTTAAAATCCATATCACCATGACCGTCTTCCAACCCCACAATGTCGGTTAAAACACTAAATTTCCTTAGCCCGTCCGAAGCTTTATGCGAAGGCGGGGTCTCCTCTACAACAACACCCATTGCAATACCAGCAACGGGTGCTTTTAAAGGCACGCCCGCATCCATCAGTGATAGTGTGGAACCACAAACCGAAGCCATGCTGGTTGAACCGTTTGAAGACAAAATTTCAGTAACAACCTGAATTGTGTATGGAAAATCCCCATTCTCGGGAATTACGGGTAATAATGCTTTTTCAGCCAGTGCCCCATGACCGATCTCGCGTCTTCCAGGACCACTCATTTTCCCGGTCTCACCTGTTGAAAATGGAGGCATGGAGTAAAGATGAATGTAGCGTTTGGTCTCCTCTCCTGCGGCTGTTTCTATAAATTGCTCAAGACTAGGCGCGCCCAGTGTGGCAATAGAAAGCGCTTGAGTTTGGCCGCGATTAAAAATGGCCGAACCGTGGGTTCGCGGAAGCACTTCTATTTCGCAGGAAAGAGCCCTCACTTCATCAAGCTTCCTGCCATCCGGTCTTTTTCCCGACAAAATTAACTCCCTAACTTCTTTTTTGAAAAGATTCTCGAAAATTTTTGCCGCACTTACTCTCTCTTCTTCTTTCTCAAAAAGTGACACAATCGCATATTTTGCTTCATCGAACTGAGTGTAACCCGCCTCTTTTGTAGCCATTGAAGCTACAAGGTCCTTAATATGGGCTTTTGAAAGCTCTTTTACCTTCTTTTCCAAATTTTTATCGGAAACTTCCTTTTCTACTGCTTCCTTTTTGACACCAACCTCTTTAACCAAGTCATTTATAAGTTTTATAACTGCCTGTCCTTCCTTCTGTGCATACTCAATCCCTTCCAAAACCTTGTCTTCAGAAACTTGGTTGGCTCCGGCTTCGATCATGACTACGGCATCTTTTGTTGAAGTTACAACAAGGTCGAGTTCGGAATTTTCTAAATCTGCCTCGGTGGGGTTAGTAACAAGCTTGCCATCTTTTAATCCAACTTTAACTATTCCAACTGGACCCCCCCAAGGTACATCCGAAATTGCTATAGCCGCGCTGGCCGCAATGGCAGAAACTATATCCGGAGAGTTTTCCAGGTCAATGGATAAAACTGTGATCACAACTTGAACATCTTTGTTGTACTCTTTAGGAAAAAGCGGACGAATTGACCTATCAATAAGACGCCCCGAAAGAATCTCTTCATCCGTTGGTCTTCCTTCTCGTTTCACCCACCGACTTCCCTTGATTCTGCCTCCTGCATAAAGCCTTTCTCGATACTCAACAGTAAGAGGGAAATAGTCAAGGTTTACCTTTAGTGGGGCCGAAACAACCGTCACTAACGCAACCGTTTCTCCATATCTAGCCATCACGGCACCATTAGCTTGAGCCGCTATTGTCCCTGTGGTCAGTGTGAGAGTTCTTCCTCCTAACTCGATACTTTTCTCAATCTTTTTCATATACTTTTTCTACTTTCAGCTTAAAGTCCGATGTCTGAAGACGGAAATTAGATTACGAAGTTTGAGGTCTGAAATGTGAAGTCGGACTTCAATCTTCCTTTTCTAACTTCAAAATCGACCTTCAAAATTCAATCTTCGAACTTCTTATTTTTCATTTCTCCAATCCAATTTCTTTAACCAGTTTACCATACCTTTCTTCATCCCTTCCTTTTAAATAATTTAGTAGCCTTCTTCTTTTTGCAACCATGGATAATAACCCACGTCGAGAATGAACATCCTTTTTGTGATCTTTGAGGTGTGCCGCGAGTTTATCTATTTGTGCAGTCAGAAGCGCAATTTGAACTTCCGGAGATCCGGTATCGCCCTTTTCCCTCGCAAACTTCTTAATAATTTCTTCTTTTTCGTCCTTTGTTAATGCCATCTTTAATTGTAAAACTAAGTAATGGGTGGACAGCCTCGTCCTCCGAAGCTTTACCAACAAAGTTGGCAAGCTTTGCTTACGCGAAGGAGGATTACAAAACCTGGTCTTACACCTAAACACTATATTAGCACTTTTTTCCAAAAACAATAGTAGGAATTACTTAAACAAAATTGCTTTAAAACCCTTTACTGCTTCAACTTATTGAATCTCCCTTGTAGATTTTTGGGGCGGAAAGCCAATCGCTGGGAGTGTTTTCTTTTTTGGCCTCTGGTTCGACTTCTACAATTTTTTCATCTGGTTGGTCATGAACCTGAGTTTGACCACTTCCTGCCTGTTGCGTCGTCCGTTGTACGGGTTGATATGTTTGAGGCGGTGTCTGCATTCTATATTGCATTCCAGGAATAGCTCCGGGTGGAAAACTTTCCCTTTGGGGTATTGGTTGGGCAGAAGTTCTTCTTCCTCCTGCTCTCATAAGTTCAGCAACTACCGCAAAAGTTTCGGCAGTAACTGCTGTGTTCGTAAAATTACCGCTTGCGTCCTCGATGCCCATTAGTATGTTGGTAGCAGTGTCTTCATTAATGGAAATACCGATTTCTTTAATTAAACCGGCAACAACCTCGCTAACGGAGGAGGCGGGGCGCGAGAAAGATATATAACTTTTATGTGAGGATAATGAAATATCTCTCGTTCCTATGTGGACCAAATTTGCGCCCCCCAGTTCTTTTGATGAAATTACCGGAAAATGAGATTCATTTGTCCCCCCAACAAGAATAACCATGTCTACTGTGACGCCTGAGTAAGAAAGGTCGACTTGATCTTTAGAGGGGGGAGTTATTGATTGCTTTGGTATAACGCTCAATCTAAACTGTCCGTCTTCAATGTCGTAGCTTACTCTTTCTATATCATTTGCTTTATAGTCTACAAAGCGTATAACAAGATTTTTATTCCCCAATTCCTGAACAATTCTATTAACACCGATGAGTCTGTTAAACTCAACCGTCATTGGAGCAGGAGCATAAATTTGAACATCCTTTGTTTCCCTCAAGGAAAGATAAATTGAAAGACCCCCTGCTACCTGATCAAAATAGGGTTTTGTCGGAAGAAGGATCAAGATACTTTTAGACTGATCGATTATGTTTTTGAATGAATTCTCCATAATTTAAAAAATTCGAAATTCTAATATCTAAATCCGAAACAAATTCAAATATTAAAATTCAAAATCTAAAACTTAGTAATGAATAGTTTAAAATTTTGAACATTTGAATTTATAAATTGTTTAGAGTTTCGAATTTAGGATTTAGGATTTTTACTAACCGATAGTATAACATCTCCAATCTCGAAATCAAGTTGGGGCGTAAAAAGAATACCACATTCCTCACCTTGTTTTACCAAATCAACGCTATCCTTACCTTTCTTAATTGAAATAATTTTTATCTTCCCCATTTCCTTTTCATCTCTTACTAAAAGTAAACTATCGGTTTTTGATATCTTGCCAGTCATAATCCTACAACCCGCAACCAGTTTTTTCTCATATGGAAAACTCGCGATAACCTCAGCTTTACCCAAAGTTTCTAACTGATCCTTTTTAATTAGTTCATCCAGGCTTTCAAAAAGTTTATAAATAATACTAAAAGATTGGATATCAGTACCCTCTGTATCTGCTAGTTTTTTTACAGAATTAGAAATTTTTGATTCAAATGCGATAATTTTTGCATTAGAACTCTTTGCCAAGAAAACATCGCCCTCGCTAACGTCTCCCACTCCAGAAAAAATAACCGCAATCTCCTTGGGTAGATTGCCGCTAATTGCCTCCAGACCTCCCGCATTCTTGGCTTTCAGGACTATAGGAACTTGACCTTCCTCGACTTTAACTTTTGTAATCTTTTTGCCCTCTTCAACATTTGCCATTGTAGTTTTTTCGTCCAACTTCCAAATTCTACTCCCAACGTCGGGTGCTTCGCTGAAACCCAAAACAAGGGCGGGCTGTCCTGGACCGACGCTTTCGACAGACTTTTCATTTGAGTCAAAAATTCCGCGGACTTTATCTTTTTGGGTTCCTGCCGCAATTTCGTCGCCAACACTAAGAGTCCCTTCCCTGACAACAATCGATGCTGTTGTGCCCCTATTGTCTTTACCGGTTTCAATAACTACTGCTTCAAGTATTCCTTCCGGGTCTCCTTTTATCCCATGCACCTCTGAAACCAGACTAATCGTTTCCAGAAGTTCTTCAACCCCCAGGCCTTCCCTTGCTGATACCGAAACCAGAGGAACATCTCCCCCCCTACCTTCAAATTTAACCCCCTGGTCTTCAAGTTGAGTACGCACTGCCTCAGTCGACGCGGAAGGTAGATCAACCTTTGTTGCAGCAACGACGTATGGTATATCGGCAGCCAATATATAGGTAAGCGCCTCTTTTGTTTGGGGTTTAACACCATCATCCGCAGCTACCACTAAAACTGCTATATCGGCCACTTTCGCTCCTCTTGAGCGAATTTTTGCAAAAGCTGCGTGACCCGGAGTATCAATAAAGGTTATTTTTTTACCCTCTTTTGTCGTTACAACCGAGGCGCCAATTTTTTGCGTTATTCCACCGGCTTCTTTTTGAGCAATATTTGTCTGACGAATATAGTCAAGAAGTGTTGTTTTGCCATGGTCAACATGGCCCAGAACAACAACGATTGGTGGCCTTGTTTGACTTTTTGCATCTGCCGAAACTTTCTTATCCATATTAATCACCCTTAACTATCGAAGCCGGAAGTCGGAAATAAGAAGTCTGATTACGAGGATTGAATGTTGAGAAAAGAACTCAATTTTCCAATTTCCATTTTCATTTTTCGTCTTCAGTCTTCGAATTTCCTTCTTTTGACTTCTCGTTGACTTTTAACTTTTTACCCTTATTCTTTTTTGTTAAATCTCCTTTTGCTAGAGTTGCTTCTTTCTTCTCAACATCCTCAGCGACCTCTGTGATTACCTTTTTCTCAACCGGCGTCCCTTTTATCTCTATTTTCCAATTAGTCAATTTTGAGGCGAGGCGGGCATTTTGGCCGTCACGACCAATCGCCAAAGATAATTGATCCTCAGGTGCTTTCACTGTTGCCGTTTTTGTTTTTTCGTCAAGTTTTACACTAAGCCCTTCAGCCGGAGCAAGAGCAGCTTTTATCAAATCTCCCGTGTCATCCGTATACTGAATAATATCAACTCGTTCTCCCCCCAACTCATTTGTAACGGCTTGAACCCTCACTCCCTTTTGCCCTACACAGCTTCCCACAGGATCAACCCCTGATTGATTAGAAAAAACCGCCATTTTTGTCCTAACTCCAGCTTCTCTTGCAATTAACTTTACCTCAACACTCTTAGAAGACATTTCTGGCACCTCTCTTTCAAAAAGCTTTTTTACAAAATCAGGAGAAGCTCGGGAAAGAAAAATTTGTTTACCTTTAAGAGTTTCCCTAATCTCTTTCAGAAGAAAACTCAAGCGCTGACTTAGATTTAAACGCTCAGTCGGAACTCGCTCATCCTTAGGCATGATGCCTTCGGTCCTGCCCAAATCCACCCTCACGTCTGGTCCGTCAAATCTTAAAATCATGCCCGAAATTAAACTTCCGACGCGTCCCTCAAACTCACCCATTATTGCGCCTTTTTCGGCCTCTCGAATCTTTTGATGGATAACCTGCTTTGCAGTCTGAGCCGCAATTCGGCCGAATCCAGGAGGCGTAACATCTTTCCTCTTTTCCGGTGCATTAAGTGGCCAGGCAATTATTCTCGCCTCCCCGCTTACGGGGTCAATTTCTGCATCATATTCAAATTCCTCGATTTCTTCGCCCCTTTCCCTTGCATCCCTTCTATACGCAGCAACATAAGCCTCTTTTATTGTTTCCAAAATAACGTCAGCCTCCAAGCCGCGTTCGGCGGCTATTGCCCGCAGTGCTTGTGCAAATTCTGTTCTTGGTGTCTGCATATCACTGAAATCACGGAAAAAACTGATGGCGCAGAATAAATTTCTCTGTGCTTTCTTATTATTTAGTGCCTTCTGCGATCTAAAAAAAATGGCGGGCAAAAATCCCACCATCCCCAAATTCCAAATCTGATGCAATTTTACCCCGAAAGCAACTCTTAGTCAATCAGAATCCTTCTCCCTGAAGATTTTCGATAAGGTCTTTTTGTTCTCTCGTTAATCTCTCGGGAACGGCAATCGTTAGACGAACGTATTCATCACCCCGTCTCGCCTCGCGGTGAAGCGGGCCGCGACCGTGTAAAATTGGGGCACCTTTTCCTCGAAGGCGCATCGTGGTGCCTGACTGTATTCCCGGTCGAATACGAACCTTTGTTTCACCGTCAACCGTTGGCACTTTGATTTCTCCACCGAGTACTGCTAAAGAAAAGGGTATTGAAACGCGAACGTAAATGTCGGCCCCATCCCGTTCAAAAATTTCGTGCGGTCTTATGTTTATCGAAAGTATAAAATCATCAAACTTAATTCGGGATCCCTCGTCAACCCCGGGGGGGATTTTTATTTTCCGTTTTTTTCCTTCAATCGAAACTTCTTTTTCAACTCCTTTAATTGCTTCCATAAAATCAATAGCTATGGAATATCGGGGAACTTGTCGCTGGCGGGCGCCGAATGGTGTCCCGCCACCAAAAAACGATTCAAAAATATCAAAAGGGTCACCAAAGTCAAAACCGGCAAAAGGAGAGCCGTCGCCACCGGTTGATGTATAAGTATAAGTAAACGGACCCCAACGGCCTGACTGTGCCTGACCAAACGGTCCACCCCCCGGGAAGCCTTGTGCTCCACGGAAACCACCCCCAGGAGAAAAAGCTTCGTGTCCAAACTGATCATAGGCGGCACGCTTTTGTGAATCCGACAGAACCTGATAGGCTTCATTTATTTCTTTGAAGCGCTTTTCGGCGGCTTCCTTATCATCTTTATGCCTATCAGGATGCCACTCCAATGCCTGCTTCCGATAGGCCTTTTTAAGCTCATCCGCAGAAGCGCCTTTTGTGACACCTAAAATATCGTAGTAATCGCTCTTAGCAGCCATATTCTTTAAGTGCTAATTATATAAATGTCGCCGTCAATTGTGAAGCATTAATTTAAAACGAAGCAAAAAATCACTTGTGTCTAAAGTCTGCGAATATGCGCCACTTAATGGGTGTTCGTCGATTTATAAAAAATAGCATAAAATGATACAATGAGCATATGGGTGAACAAACGGGAGTGGTAGAAATAACCCCACCGGTAACAATAGATACTAACCAAACTCCAACCAATACGAGTAAAGAATCGCCTTTAGTTGGAATCACTAGCAAAGAGTACTTGTTAAGAATTTTGGAACAAAAAAAACAGAAGGAGCTACTACCATTGGAACTATATCCAATTAATCCTACCGGTGAAACCATGGCAATTGCAGGAAAATATGCTGGAGCTATTGAAGATAAAATTAAGGCTATCAAGGAAGAACTTGAAATATTAGGCAAAAATATTGATAAAATTCCTCCTGATGTATTAGATTTGTTGATATCTGATATAAATACACCGGTTGATGAGCTTGAAGATGGAGATGTATCCCAGATTCTAGATGTAATCAAGCAATATGGCAAACTATGGACTTTTGAGGTTGACGAAGAAGGAGACAATAGGAGCTATCGAGTTAAAGGGGTAATGCGTTGGCCAAATTATAAGCATACTGAACACTATGGATCTATCCCGAAACTTATATTGGAGAACGCAAGATCAAAACCCGAATGGACAATGTCTAACGAAAAACTAGATTCACCATGGAAAACGCCAGTATATATACCCGTCGCCACTCGTATAGTTAAAATATAAAAAATTACACTTTAGAATTACTCCCAAACGAGTATGAAGATAGGGGCGGTTGTAGTAAAAGTTTACCTTGTGATTGCTTAGCCCAATGATTCTCCGGAAGCACCAGCTCCTTCCGGCTGTCTTGCTTGTTTTTCTTCGCTAGTTTGTAAACCATTGACACGAACGACAACTCCTCCTGCTTCGCCCATGCGCCGTCTAAAATCACCAAAGCCAACTTTCCTTACTACCTCGTCATCGGTAGCAAAATATGGAGGTAGTGCTCCCTCCTTCTCTTCCCTTGTATGTCTCGCACCATGTTTGCCATATCTGTTTATAATCTCGACTTCATCTGATACTTGGAGTGGGTTGAATTCTTCTCCCATTGTGGACAGTTTTTGAGCAAGACTTTTCATCGCATCCAAATATTTACCAAATTGGGAAGGAATATCCCCCCAATTATCAAGTCTATTCTTACCGGGTTCGCGAAGGTAATATTCTTCCAAAAAGGTATCTGGTTCCATTTCTTTTTCTATTTCAAAAGGATTACTTTCCCTTTTCACTTTAATTTTTGAATCTCTATAGAGTTCACCTCTCCAATCATCTATGCGCCTAGATACAAGTACCTTCTCCCCCCTTCTTTTAATCGAATAAATTTCTTGAGGCATCCAGTTTCTTTTGTCCCTTCCGGTCTTTTTAACCCTCCATTCTCCGTCAGTTTTAGATTCAAACGCTTTTTTTAAAGCTGCCAAAAGACCCCAATCTGTTTCAGGAATCATGATAAAATCATCACTTTGACTCGAAACAGGTTTTCTCCCAATACTATCCCAGACTTTTCTTGCATCAAATATTCCTACGTCTCCAAAAAATGTTTCGAATAAATCCTCATAAGAAGTCCATCTTGGTCTGACACTAACCACCCCACCTCTAGATCTACCTTCAGTACTTTGTGTCGGTTCTGGACCACCCTCGTCATATTTTTTTCTTTTTTCGGAATCGGATAAGACACCGAAAGCTTCATTTACTGCATACATCTCTTCCTTCCTTTTTTCCTTCTCCCTTTCGGGTAGATCTCTATTTTTGTCTGGGTGGTACTGCAAAGCTTTTTTCCTGTAAGCTTTTTTAATCTCGCCGGCTGAGGCTCCCTTTAAAACCCCCAAAATATCGTAATAATCGCTCTTAGCAGCCATATTCTTTAAGTGCTAATTATAAAAGGATTAACCGACTTTGTGAAGCCGCAGTTAAAAGTACAATTTTTCGTTCTTGACAGGAAATCTAAGCTATACTAAATTTAGGTATTATATAAGTAAATCATAAGTATAATGTCCGTAAGTCTTACTCCCAAACAAAAGGCGGTTCTGGATTATATTAGCAAATTTTATGAAGAAAAAGGCTATTCCCCAACCCTTTCCGAAATTGCAAAAAAATTCAAAAAAACCGTTCCCACTATACATCAATATATAGAAAGTCTTATCAAAAACGAATTTCTTCATAAAACCGAAGGTTCGGTCAGAAACGTCATTCCCGTATCTTTAAAGCCGGGAGCAAGTACGGTCATTCAAAGAAAAATCAATATTGGGATAATCGGTTATGGCATGGTTGGTCAAGCAGTAGCATACGGCTTCTCTAACGCCAATGTTTTAATTTATGATAAATATAAAGATTCCGACTCTCTTGACCAGGTTGTAAAAAACTCCGACTACCTATTCATTTGCCTCCCAACCCCCATAAAGGCAGACACAACAGGAATAGACTTATCAATAATTGATGGAAACATAAAAGAAGCTATTAAATTTACAAATGGAACCGACAAAATAGTCATCATTAAGTCGACCGTGATTCCGGGAACAACGCGGGGTTACATCAATAAATATCCCAAAACGCTTTTTTGCTTTAATCCTGAATTTCTGACCGAGAGAGCGTTTTTACAGGATTTTGTAAATACAGACAGAATTATTATTGGGGCAGACAATTCCTTGGTTTTCAGAAAAGTTTCCTCAATTTATCAGTCGATAATGCCAAACACTCCCATTTTCCAAACAGATCCGACGAGTGCGGAAATGGTCAAATACATGGCAAATTGTCTTTTGGCAACTAAAGTTATTTTTGCCAACGAAATGTATGACATCTGCGAGAAGTTAAATATTAACTACGATGAAATTAAAAAAATGGTCGTTGCGGACAAAAGAATTGGGGGGTCACACTTGGACATTACAACTTCGAGAGGTTTTGGAGGTAAATGCTTTCCAAAAGACCTTTTAGCGCTAACGGGTTTGGCCAAAAAACTAAAGGTCGATACAACAATTCTTGATGCTGTCTGGAAAAAGAATCTAAAAGTCAGGAAAGTTCACGACTGGGAAGAAATTCCTTTTGCCGTCACTCCCTCCTTCGGCCATAAAAGCTGAACCGATTTTTTAACTATTCGAAGTTTTCCAAAAGAATCCAGAAAACTAATGATTGGTTTCAAAACCAAGAAAGGATTCTTGAAACTTCATACTAGCGAGAATACCTGGGGGGTCCAAAACTCTCGTCCCGCACCGAAAGCTGAAGCTTTCTGGTGCTGGGATTCAAATTCGAGAGGTACCAGCCACATACCACATGGTACTATGGTCAATTCATATCACTCGGAAGGAGTGAGCATTTTAAAGAAGTTGGACAAAAAATTTAATTTGTATTTATATCAAAATAATTCATTACGAATCTGTGCATTTTAATTATGGCCTCTTCGACCTCCCCTAAAATTTGATTTGCAATTTCCAGTGTTTCGTGATCATACGGGGCACGAAAAAGTTGTGCTTCATACCCAAACTCTTCATATCGAAGCTCACCATATTCGAGGATATCTAAAATTCATTTATCATTTTCAAATTGCTCACTATTTTTCTGAATAAGTTCAAAAGTTAAAGGATTAATTGACGCATATACTTTTATAAAAATTCGCGATATTTCATCATCTAAAATTCTGGTTTCAAAAGTCATATACGCTTCGGAATAAGGTCCTTCATCGTTCCACATTTTCCGCCCTTCTTTTTCAGTCAAAATTAAATTCCGTTTTCTTCTAAGTTTAACCTGCCAAATTTTCCTCTTTGAAGTCATTCTGTTTGATATTTTAGCAGTTATTCAAGGTAGACTGAATCGGTTTTTTCATTAAGGTTTTCGATTTCGAATTACCGGTAAAGTTAATAATTATTTTTCCATGTATTAATCCATAGAAATAGTTAGGGTAGGAGAAACGCTAACCTGGTCTTTAGAAGAAGTTAAGCTTATCTGCCCGTTTTTGTATGCATAATATCCGATCCCTGTGAAGGCTATTATTACAACAATAATTAGGAGGAAAAGGTGAACGTTTCCTTTTGAATTGTTATTCATATTTTTATTCAACGAAAATATTATCACTGATTTTAATCCATTCGGAAGAATTCTTATCACCACCCTTTCCATAAGTAGTTACTGTGTACTTTTGATCGCCATATTTTTCTTCTAGACTATTCCACTCGGTTGACTTAAAGGGAATATTTTCAAAAGATTCCATTAAAGTAAATTGATCATCCTGTTTCTTATGAATAGCCGCATGTAATACATGCCCGTCTTCGAAACTAACTAAAAAAGTGTTATTCCCCATAAATTGAAAATAATCTACAAACCAACCAGCTCCACCCAATACAGGTTTAAAAGGAATATTCTTCTGTAAATTATCCCACCGTCCTAAAAACTGACTAATAGTATCCTTTTCGACATCGTTTGTGTCTAAAAACTTAAAAGTGGAAATAATTTGGTCGAAGAGTTTTTGACCTTTTTCAATTTGTTCCTCGGTTTTAACATTTGTAGTGAGCTCAATCGTATAGATTTGCTTTTGATCTTTAGAAAAGAAGTAGACAGAGTTTACGTTTTCTGAACCTGCTCGGGGAAGATATTGCATTGCTTCTTGTCCATCTATAATACGTTCCACTCCAGGGTAGGGCATATTCGTATATTCCTGTAAGCTCGAATAAGGTTTCTCCGTGCCATTATTGTAGTTACCCCTATTGGTGAAAATGAATGTAAATATACCACTCTCATTCTCTATTTCTAAATAAGAACCGCTTCCAGTGAGTTGAATCGGTTTCTCTTTCCACGTTGGCGGATATTGAAACGAGATTTCTTGTCGGCTATACAATTTCCAATCTTTGGTCGGATTAGAAGTTGGAGTAAGAGAAGTTTCTTCTGGAGCAGTTTTTACCAGCCCCTTCTGCCAGGAGAAGTAGAGGAGTCCACCAAGTCCGATCAAGACTATTACAACAGCAAGAAAAAGATGTGCAAAGCCACGTTTGTGTAGATTGATAGTTGTGTAGTTTTTTTGAGAATGATGTGTCATGTTTTTAAAAATAAATAACTTCGTCTAAGGCTGTAAAATTTTGAAGTTTCAAAAGATATGGATATAATCTTAGATGTCCGTAACTACCCTTAGCTTCAAAAAGTCCACACACCCCTAGTTTTCTCACTGCCTTTTTGTCCACAATAATTGTCAGAATGTTTTTATTCGTTTCATTTTCAACCCAAATTAAAGGTTTATCTACTAATTTCTTATTCTCCTCATCGAATGATTTAACAAGAGCACTAGTTTCTAAAGCATCATAAAAATATCCCTCGGTGCAAATTCTTTTACTTGAATACTGTTTAGGATCATTGAGTAAGTTTTGCAGGGGTACATTAACTTTATCATTATCCAAAAATCTGAATGTGGAGAGGATTTGGTCGAAAGTTTCTGGAAAGGTAAGTTCGTTTCCTAATACTATTTCATAGCTATAATTGTTATTGTAAACTCTTACCATTTGAAAGTCGGGGCAACAACCAGTTTCATTGCTTGGATTGGCATATTTCAGAAAGTATCTGTTTCCTTCCTGTCCATCAATAAATACTGGTTCGTATTTAATCTCCCAGTCCTTGCCAAATTCCTTCTTAACACTATCAAGTGTGCTTAAGTTTCCCGTATAGACATTGATTTCTAATGAGGCATACCATTCGAGCGGGTAACATGTTGCCATATCTGCTATCTCAGGAACTAAAACAAATTTTTCTTCGCCGTTAAAGTCGTTGGGATTTTCTCCACAATTATTTTGTTTAATTGTTTCATCATCATGGTATTTTACAAAGTATCCGAATTTTTCGTTTCTATAACTTTTCCAATTTACAGTCGGATCTGGCGTGGGTAAAACTATAGTTTGTTTTTGAGAAGGAGTAAATCTTATCTGCCCGTTTTTGTATGCGTAATATCCAATTCCTCCTACAACCGCTAAAGCCAGAATAATTATTACAAAAAGATGCACGAAACCTTTTGAACTCTTATTCACACTTTCAGAATACAGCTTATGAGATTCTCTGGCAATATTTCGGCGCTCTTGTACTGATGATTCGAATCATCAGTACAGTTAATAGTTTTGTTTCTACGTATTAATACATGGAAACAAATGAGTTTTTCAATTATGAAGCCAGAAAACTAAGGATTGGTTTCAAAACCAAGAAAGGATTCTTGAAACTTCATACTAGCGAGAATGCACGGGGGGTCCAATACTCTCGTCACGCACCGAAAGCTGAAGCTTTCTGGTGCTGGGATTCAAATCCGAAATCAAAGACAAGACAGACTTGTAGAAACCACGTCTGACATGGTGTAAATTTATCACTTTGCAAACTACCTTAATTATTTAAATATCTTTTATATGTTTCACAAATTTGAAGCCTGTTTTTTGAATAAAACCTTCATCAGCTGTAACTAAAATTGTTTTATTTTCTTTGGCGATTACTGCATAAAGCATATCGTAAACTGATGTGCTGTATTTTTTAGCCAACCTTGAGATTTTAAGAATATTTTTTTCATCAACACCCCCAGTGTTTAAACTTGCTTTGTAAACGAAGCTAAGTCCTTTACTTACTTCATCAATGGTAAGTTGAGACTTTGTAACCAGTGTATTTGCAACTTCAATAAAAAGTAATTCCGGTACTAACACTGTCTCTTTCCCTTCGATATGATCTTTATATATCAAGAGAGCTTTGTCGGAGTATTCTTCTTTTTCTAGAATCCATTTAAGTGCGACAGATGCATCAATTACAATCATTGTTCATAACGCATTTCTATAAGCTTTTCACTAAGTCTTAAGTCGGGATATTTTCTAGACATTTTCTTGGCAAATTTATTCATTTCAGCAATTAACTTACTTACGTCTTTCTTTGAACTTGTTTTTTTCTTTACAATCCTCTCGCGTATTAATTGAGCTACGCTTTTTCTTTTTTTCGCAGCTTCCATCTTTAATTCCATATACATATCTTCAGGAAGTCTAATATTTGTAGTAACCCAGTTCATATTAATACAATAATATAATTGTATTATTGGTTGTCAACATCTAAAAATTTGAAAGCTATAGCCCTGAGCCAAATCGAAAGGTTATAACCCTGAGCCTAGTCGAAGGGTGGAGAAGATTTGATCAATTGTTCACTTGTCTTTTTTTTGAATTGAAGCTTCTGGAATTGCAATCGTATACTTGTCAACTTGGTTTTCAGTTAATGTGCCTTCAATTGGGGTAGTTGTTCCATTCATGGGTCCGTATGCTATGTTTCATCAAGGTGATATTTTCCAGACTGTTTACTTATCACCTGCAACCCATAGATACCATTTTGAGGATTGTTCTGGCCGAAATAATTAAAGCTAGGTGAAGGTGGATTTTGTCCAGTATCATCGGCAATTCCACCCTCAATACCATATGAAGCATCGGGTATGTTATTTACATAACTATTCCCCGCCTGAAGATAGCCTGTTTGTTGTCCGGACGGACTGGTAACTAAAAACTCAACATTTGTAGTGCTTAATATCGCCCAGGAACAATTACAGAATTTAGAGGGTTCTGATATGGTAGGCGAAGCTGTTTTAGTTGGAGTAGGAAACGGTTGAGCTTGTTGAGGAGTTAATCTTATCTGCCCGTTTTTGTATGCGTAATATCCAATTCCTCCCACAACTGCTAAAGCCAGAATAATTATTACAAAAAGATGCGCAATTCCCTTTGAATTCCTGTCCATAACTTTATAATTACCTCACCCTTACAACAACGGTTTTTGCTGCCAAATCACCAAACCTTTGCCTTTTTTTAGTAAAAGTAATTGCCAAAATTCCTACTATATAAAGACTTGGCAAGGCATCAATAATTCTTAAAAGATTTCTTATTATTGCTGCTTTAAACGAACATTTGCTCCCGTCAACCATCAAAACCTTTATTCCAAAAAGTTTTTTGCCTAAACTTTGACCATATATCCCTTCTGTCAATATCATATAAATTAAATATAAAGGCGTTGCGATTAGTGTTATTTGTCTTTCGGCACCCTCGCCAGTGCCAACAAACATCATGATTGGTATGACAGGAAGAAAGATATCTATTAAACAGGCTAAGGCTCGCCTATGACTATGCTCGTATTTCATGAATCACTGCCTAAATCTTAGCATATATTAGCCACCTTCAACGTAAAGCCTTTTTTTGTTAATAAGGTTTTTCAAAAGAAGTCAGAAAACTATTTAAATCCGAAAGATGTTAAGTCGTATCGTTTGCTGAAGTGGAATATACATCCTTGGACGCTTTTTCATGCTACTATTTATTAAATGAATATAAATAAAATTATCTTTTTATTGCTGATACCAGCTACACTTTCGGTACTTTTGTTAATCTACCTATATCGAATTGAACTATTACTTATTTTTTCTGGAGAAAAACTTTCAGCCAGGTCATGTACTTGTTGCTGCCCTGGAACAGTAAGCGAAAGTTGTTTGTATTTCTTTAAGGGAGATAGATTTGCGAAAGTTGCAAATAGTAACAATAGAAGTGGTATAAACTGCAGCTTGTTCGGCTGCTCACCTGAAATTGAATATCGCTACTGTGACTTAGATTTCTTTGGGGATAATAAATAGAAAAAAATTATTCAACTACTTCGCCTTCTTCAACCCCTTCGGCAGGCTCAGGACCTTTGGCTTTCTTGTTCTTTTCCCCATTGTCCTTCTCTTTTTCAGATTTTGACTCATCACTTTTTTCCTCTTTTCCTGATTCCTGTGCGCCTTGCGCACCACCATACATTGCCTGGCCGATCTGGCTTAGTGTATCCGACAATTCCTTTGTTGCTGACTCAATCTCCTCTTTGCCCGCATCTTCTTTTGCTAAAACATCTTTAACACTCTTTATTTTCTCTTCCACTTTAGTCTTCACATCAGCAGGTGCTTTATCTCCTGCATCTTTGAGGGCTTTTTCAGCGGCTGCAACCATGGAATCTGCCTGATTTCTGGCTTGGATTTTCTCTGCTCTCTTCGTGTCTTCTTCTTTATGATGCTCTGCTTCTTCCTGCATCCTTTTAACTTCATCGTCACTTAACCCAACAGCACCGGTAATTTTTATGTTTTGAGATTTTCCCGTTGCCTTATCCTTGGCGGTAACGGTTAAGATTCCACTTGCATCCATGTCGAAAGTAACTTCAATCTGCGGAACTCCGCGTGGTGACGGGGGAATACCATCAAGAACAAATCTACCTAAGGATTTATTGTCTGCGCTCATCGGACGCTCACCCTGGGTAACGTTAATCTCAACTTGGGTTTGGTTATCGGCGGCTGTTGAGAAAATCTCGGTTTTACTGGTCGGGATTGTAGTATTTCTGGGAATCATAGGTGTTGCAACTCCGCCCAGAGTCTCAATTGCCAAAGTCAGGGGGGTCACGTCCAAAAGAAGTATGTCTTTAACCTCACCACCCAAGACTCCGGCTTGAATTGCCGCGCCGACAGCTACCACTTCATCAGGATTTACACTTTTATTCGGTTCTTTCCCGAAGTAATTTTTGACCGTTTCATAGACTTTTGGCATACGAGTCATTCCCCCAACCAAAATAACTTCGTCAACGTCGTGGGGGTCAAGCTTTGCATCCTTAAGACAAGCGCCAACCGGTTTCATGGTTTTTTCGATTAAATCGGCAACCAGACTTTCTAGCTTCGCCCGTGTTAACTTCACCGTAAGATGCATCGGTTGACCATCCTTTTGGGTAATATAAGGTTGGTTTATTTCGACCTCAGCTGCGGCAGATAGTTCAATTTTTGCCTTTTCGGCGGCGTCTCGAACCCGCTGTAGTGCCTGTTTATCGGCCCGAAGATCGACAGCGTTATCTTTTTTAAATTCATCGCAGATAAAGTCGACTATTTTCTCGTCAAAATCGTCTCCTCCCAAATGGGTATCTCCGTTCGTTGCTTTTACTTCAAATACTCCGTCTCCGAGCTCAAGAATTGAAATATCAAAAGTACCTCCACCCAAATCATAAACAGCAATTTTTTCAGCTTTTTTCTTGTCCAGACCGTAGGCTAAGGCTGCGGCTGTGGGTTCATTTATAATTCTCTCGACTTTAAATCCGGCAATTTCTCCTGCTTGCTTAGTTGCCTGTCTTTGTGCGTCGTCAAAATAGGCGGGAACAGTGATAACAGCCGATTCTACTTTCTCCCCAAGATAAGCTTCAGCGTCTTTTTTAAGCTTCATCAAAACTCGAGCCGAGATCTCCTGGGGGGTGTAATTTTTACCTTCAACTTCTACCTCTGCCATCTTATCCTTACCGGAAACAACTTCGTAGGGAACCATCTTTTTAGTTCTTTCGGTTTCGGGGTCGGTGGTGCGTCTACCCATCAAACGCTTGATGGAATAGATCGTGTTTTTGGGATTAAGAATTACTTGACGCTTGGCAACGTCTCCCACTAAATTTTTAACAGGTTCAACTACCGAAGGCGTTAAATTTCGGCCAGTATCTGCCGCCGGAATCACCTTGGGGTGACCCCCCTCCATTACAGCAACTACTGAATTTGTTGTTCCTAAATCAATTCCAACGATTTTGCTCATGTATTTACTTTCTTTGCCGAACTTTCTTATTTAAAAGAAAGTTCGAATAAGGTTACATATATTCTCCCCTTGCCATCTCTTTCTCTAATTCTTCCTTCTTGTTAACTCTCTCTCCGTATACCTTTACTTTAGCAAACCTTATAATTTTCCCTCCTGCCTGCGCAGCCATGTCCTCAAACTTCCATCCCGCCAAAACCAATTCTGCGACGTAACCCCTTTTACCACCCGAAACGACTTCAATGGCCTCGTGTATATTCGCATCAAATGCTTCCCCAACTTTCGGCCTAATTTCCTCAATTCCTTCTTCGGCAAAAACTTTTTTAAATTCTCCGATGGCAATTGCCAAACCCTGATCGCTTAAATGTGCCTGTGCCGCTTCAAATGCGTCTAAAATAGGCAACAGCTTAATTATTACCCGTTCGCTACTGAATTTTATCCAAATTTCGCGCTCTTCTTCAACCCTCTTTCTCAAGTTATCATAATCCGCAAGTGCTCTGGCAAGCTGATTTCTTAAAACCTCTGATTCCACAGACTTCTTGTCGGATATCACCGATTTAGATCTAATCCGCGCAGTCTCTCTAGAATCCGTGGTTCTTTTCATCGTCCATAAACCTCCTCGATCACATCCCTAAAATAGCGTACGACAGGTATTACTCTTGAGTAGGGAAGACGGGCCGGACCAATGATTCCAAGGGCACCATGTTTACCTTGAGCACTAAAATGAGTTGCAACAACACCAATAGGAGAAAAACCGGGCCAACCCAATTCTTCTCCAAAGATAACCTCAATTGGTGTTGCCCCCGTCATTCTCCTGAAAAAAAGCTCATGCATTCTCTGAACTTCTTCCAGGAATGAAAAAAGCTGTGCCGTCGCCTCAAAATCCGCAAATTCAGGATTTTCGAAAACGTAAGAATAGCCTGAGTGCCAGAGCTTATCTTCTTCATCCAATGCAGCAACTGCAAGGCTCTTCGTTACTTGGGCCAAAGCGTGAGTTGCTTCGTCAAGAAACGAGTCGAGATTATTCTTTGCCCCGGAAACATCTTCTTTGACCTTGACTTCCTCGGCGACACTCATATGACGCTCTTCCATGAGTTGGTCAATATAAAATTTCATAGCTTTCGGACTGGGTATGCGGCCGGCAGAGGTATGGGGTTGTCTCAAATATCCCATTTTTGTCAAATCCATCATTTCGTTTCTAATTGTCGCAGGAGAAACGCCAAGATTATACTTTTTATCTAAAGATTCTGAGCCCACCGGCTCCGCTGTCAGGATATATTCGTCAATTAGACTTTTTAAAACCTGAGTTTGTCTGGCTGTGAGTGCATCGGACATAGTTAGCTTCGCCAACAGAGCAAAGAACAAAGCGCATAGTGCAAAGTGCTTTTGCTACTTTGTCCTATGTTCTATGTACTATGAACTGCTAATTAGCAGAAGATTACCACGAGTGCTAAAAGAAGTCAAGTACCTCAAGGGGTAGTATCTCCCGGAGTTGGAGCAATAGGTTCTGTTTCCTTTTTTGGAATTGGCGTTACTTTTCTTCTTATAAATATTCTTTTCAAAAGACCCAGGAAAGTCCAAATTTCGTTGGAACCGAAGGCAAGACTTAATCCCAAATAGATAACTGTTCCTGAACCTAGAACAAAAAAAGTCAAGATTATAAGATTAACGGTATAACGAGTATCGAGAACAAAGCTCTCAAAAGGCAAGTTCTGAATGATTTCCAGTTTTCCAAGAAAAGAAAGCTGTTTTACCCAAACGCTTCTGTCAAAAAACTTTAATATAAAGTACATAAATCCCCCCGAGATAAACGCAGCAAAAAATGCCTTAATGAAAGGAAGAAAAAGTTTTAATGAAAAGCTATCTATTTTTTTATTTATAAAATAAAAAAGGGTTACTGCCTGAAAAGAGGAACCTATCGTGAAAGCTAACGCCAACCCCCAAATATCGGTCTTGATAACTCTTATCAGAAGATAGTCTGCAACAAGTGTAATAAAAATAGACGTAACTGAAATTATAACGGGTGTCTTTGTATCGTGTAACGCATAAAAACCACGTGCCAAAATAGCCGCCCCTGCTTGAAAAATTATTCCTAAAGCAAAAGCGGAAACAACGTATCCCGTTTGTAAGGTTGCCTCCCAACCGAAAATACCGGTTCCGTAAATAAGTCTTATTATGGGAACTCTCAAGACAATAAGAGCCGCTGACACGGGTAAAATAAGAAATGCCATTTGATAAAGAGCGTCAAGAATAGTCTTTCTAAATTCCAAAAGATTCTCGGTTTGTCGGGTGAGTGTGGGAAGGGCAGCTTTGGCGATTGATGTTCCAAAAAGTCCAACTGGAAGAAGTTGTAAAGTATTACCAAATGTATAGTAAGTATAGGAAGGAATGGAAATCAAAGACGCAAAAAAAAGTTCGGCGCTCTTTGATAGCTGCAAAAACGAAGTCTCAACAAGTCTTGGGAGCGCAAGTTTTCCGATTCTCTTTACCTCGTCAGTAATCTTAATTTTTGATTTAAATCGAAAGCCCAGCTTCATTGCAAAAGGAAGCTGAATTAGAAAATGTGATGATGCGCCGATCACTACCCCCACAACCGGTGCAAAAAGTCCCAATTTTGATGAAAGCAATAAAGTTCCGAGGATTATCCCTAAATTGTAAAAAAGAGGGGCTAAGGCAGGAATAAAAAAGCGTCTGAGAGACTCCAAAACCGCGGTTAAAACGTAACTTACGACAAAAAATCCTTGAGCCGCAAAAAGAATTCTGGCCAAATCCGCAACTTTTTGTTGATCTGCGCTGGCAAATCCAGGTGCTAAAATTGCGTAAAATTTATCTGCTCCTAATCCCAAAGAAAGAGAAAGAATTAGAAATATTATCATTCCCAAATTAACAACCGTGCTTGCAATATCCCAGGCCTTTTTTTCCCCTTTTACCAAACTCCTAGTAAAAACAGGTATAAAAGCCGAAGAAAAAGTGCCGAAAACTAAAATCTCAAAGATTAAATCAGGAAGTCTAAATGCTGCAAAAAATAAAGATAGTTCACTGGCTGTAAAGAAATGTGCCAAAACTCTTTGGCGTACCAGGCCCAAAACACGCGAGGCGATTATCATAACCATGATGATGCTGGCTGCCGATAAAACGCTGTCTTGGGGATCCGTTAATAATTTTTTGCCTCTGTCGATAATTTTATTCATCACGTTGCTATTCTGAGCTTGATAGATTATACTCACAAAATGGTTAATAGTTAATTAGTTACTTCGTTACTTAGAAAATAAAAACTTCCAAAAATGCGAAGTAACCAAGTAACAAACTAACCAAGTAACTATTAATGCCTGTAACCAGAACAGCCAAAAGAGCACTACGAGCTTCTTTCAGGAAACAAGCTGTAAATAAAAAAACTTTAGCGCAGCTTGAAATTGCAGTGCGTCTTAGCAAAAAGAAAGCGACGAGGGAAAACGTCAAGAAAGCAATTTCCCTGGCTGATCGTGCAGCCAAAAAGAGATTTATCCACAAAAATAAAGCGGCAAGAATAAAAAGTCGTCTGTCCAGCCTTCTGCCCAAACAAAAACCCTCTACTTCAAATACTTCCAAAGCAAAAGCTAAAAAATAGTCTTCAAGCAAACTTCCAGTTGTGGTATATTGAACTAACGCGACCCTAATATACGAATTGCATCCGAATAACCCGTATTGTTCAAAAGATTTTATTCGGATAATTCGGGTATTAATTTGGATCATTTGGGTCGAGTTTAAGCGAAGCATATGTCTGCCCAAAAAGAAGAACAGATAAATTTACTGCCGCAAAAAGGCTTTGAGACAACAACCACGGGAAGAGTCCTGGCATGGATCCTTTCGACGTTCAGGGTAATTGTAATAGTCACAGAAATTATTGTAATGATTGCATTTCTGTCGCGTTTCTGGTTGGACGCCCAAAATTCAGACCTTGATGACGAACTAGAACAAAAACAAGCTCTCCTTAGCGCGTCGTTGAGTTTTGAAAATGAATTCAGAGATACACAAAAGCGTTTAACTATCTTTTCTCAACTTATTTCAAAACAAGCAGCAATAACTTCCACACTTGAACAAATAACAAGGAATTTACCTCAGGACATTCTTCTCAAGACGGTAAACTTTTCGGACAATTCCTTTCAAATTGACGGCGTTTCTCCTAACGAAACGAGTATCCAACAATATATAGTAAATCTACAGTCAACCGAAATTTTCAGCGATATTGGTGTAAAAGAAATAAAATCAGATCCCAAGAATCCTAATACACTCAAATTCTCATTTATCACCCAGCTTAAATAAAAGATGGGCTTAAGCTATGAAGTGGTTTCAAAACACTTCATATAACTTGCCGAAAGGCCTCAAAATGAGCCTGAAAGGCGAGTTTTGAAAGGAGTTCTATGAATCCTGGCTGGAGAAATAACTACTTACGCTATAAATCATATTTTTTGAATGTCGTCGGGTCATACAGAGAAAGAGCCGATATTAGGGTTTATTTGGAAATTTTGCTTTCTCTTGTAACCGTCTCTATTTTCAGCATTTTTGCCTTGAGGCCAACCATACTAACAATTGCTGAGCTGATCAAAGATATCGAAGCCAAGCGTACAACCCTAGCTAAAATGGAAGAAAAAATTCGCAACTTATCACAGGCCCAAAACCTCTATGACAGGGAAAGACCAAAAATAGTCATTCTGAAAAGCGCCATACCAGAAAAAGCAGAAGCCCTAGTCTTTGCTCGACAGATTGAAGGCCTATCAGAAAAACATGCCTCAACCGTTTTGGGAATAACAACCGATGAGGCTTTAATAAAGGGAAATGATCCCAATATGGGAATATCTCCCAAGAACGAAAGTTCGCTAAAAATAGAACCCCTCCCAGAAGGGGCCAGTGGGCTAGCATTTAGTGTTAATACAAGCACTCTTCCAGAAGAATACAAGAAAATTCCAAATTTTCTAAGCGACGTTGAGAAAGCAAGAAGGCCCGTGCAAATTGACTTTTTAAGCATAAATATAGAGGAGAAAGAGGAGCAAAAAACGCTTGTAGTCAGGCTTGAGGGGAGGCTTCCCTATTTTAACTTAAAGGAATAGGTTAAACAAAATGAGAAAACCAAAAGCACCACACCTGGTAACGGTCGCAATATTTACAACTATTACGACCATTTTTTGGATATTTTTCAGTCTTTATAGAATTTTAGCTACAGAGTCTCTTCCTAAAGTCGACCCAAAACTATTAGAACCGCTCAATCCCGAACTGGATAGAGAAGCTCTCAATTTACTGGAAGAAAGAGTGTATTTTGAAGAGACTGATATTACGAAGCCGTTTTTTGTCCCACTTTTACCAATTCCCACAGGCATATCCGAAGAACCACCACCAGAAGAAACTGTCGAAGAATCAACGGAATCAGCAAATACACCGATCTAGTAGATTACATATTAATATGAAAGTATGTCCCATTGACTGAAAGCTTTTTCACCCATATCATAATTTAAGGAAATATATCTAAAATGTCTGACGATAATCTCAAAAAGAATGTGGGTGCGCCAAGCATCCCAGGCCCCTCTGATACGGGAGTTTCCTCCACTGCCACTCCTCTCATGGATCAAGGATCTCCAACGCCCTTACCCCAAACCCAGACCTCCGCAACCGCGGACGCATCATTGACGACGCCAAATTCGGCAAATACAAATGGGGAAGACTCGGTAGTCTCCGAAGACAAAAAAGATGGCGGTCAAAATATTCCCTTAGCGAGCGGCGAACCGGAATCTGTAGTTACCTCTCCCCACACGCCAAAAAAATACGGCGGGAAAAAAATCATAGCCACAATTTTTGGAGTGCTACTTTTGATCGGCGGAGTCGCCGCCGGAGTCATCTTGGTTCAACGCCAACAAGAAATCTCAGAAAGGGCGGCGAGTGGAAAAGAATGCTCTCAGTCACCCAACTGCATCTTATTGGACGAACCGGGAAATTCAGGAAGCTTCATTGCCCCCCGAGCAATTGTGGCGGTACTCATCACCGCAAAAGACGTCTTTGCCTATCAACCCGGCGACACAAACGACGGCTGCTACCATGTTGTCATCGATGGAACTTATCTATCTTGGAATAGAGTAGGAACGGGGCCTGACTGCAAAGATGTAAGTAATGTCCAAGTGAAAATGGTGGAAGGAGGGCAGATAACTCCTACTCTGGCCCCGACCCCAACCGAAACTCCACCCCCCGGGGAAACACCAACCCCCAAGCCAACCTCCCCGCCAGTCAAAAGTGCGAAGTGCTTAAATGTCAAAGCCTATGATGCCAACTGGAATGTATTATCATCGGATGATCTCAAAAATCTTTCTCCTGGGAACACAGTTCGCTTTGCGGTCGCCGGGGAAGCAACAAGCGGGTCATTCGACAAAGCACGTTTCAGTCTAAATAATAGCTCTTTGGGAGAAACGTCGAATAAAAAACCGGGAACACAAGAATTCTATGTTGAATACGAAATTCCAGAAAACGTCACTGATTTCCAAGTAAAAGGTGAGGTTCACCACAGTGAACTTGGCTGGATTTAAAAACATGATTGACTTTTTGAAAGGAAAAGTTGTAACCGCGCTTATAGTTATTGCTACAGTAATATTAGCCGGTGTGGCCATATTTACTGCCTTAAGACTTTATCAACTAAGGAAAGAGTCTGTATCTCTGACCTCGCCAGAAAGTCAACTTCAAGCCTGGGACTGCAGCAAATATACATTTGCACTTGATGCAAATGGGGTTGTTACAGTAACCAACAGCTCTTCCCAAAACGAACCACCCCAAGAAGCCAAAGTATATATAGATGAAACGCTTATTGCCACTTTTGATGTACCCGCATTAAGCCCGGGACAGAAAGGAACTTTAGGAACTGTCCAAATTCCGACGAGTGAATTTAGCTGGAAGATAATCGGAACAAAAGACTGTCAAAACTCCGGAAGCTCTTCCTCCAAAAAATCCTGTGAGCTTTTGACCTTTACTATTTCAAAAGTAACACCCACCCCAACGTCTATCTCAACGCCCACTCCGACAGAGCGACCAATAGGGGGTAATAGTCCTACTCCCACACCAACCGAAGCTCCTGCGTCAACTTCAACTCCTACGCCGACAACCGGAGGGGGGGTTTCAGCAGCTTCTCCCACACCGGGCGGCGCCGCACTTCCTGGCGCTGGAATCGCTTTTCCAACAATCATAGGTCTAACACTCGGGATTCTCCTTCTTTTGGGGGCAGTACTTCTGGCAATTTAGTCTTCTTACATATTTTCTTAGTTGATATACTTCAAGGTGAAATGGTCGTACCCAAAATTATCAAAAAATTAGACAGGTTTGAGATAACTTTATTTCTAGCTCTTTTTGCCTTTTCAGTTCTTTTGATGTGGAAAACGTTTCAGGTAACTCCAGATGGTAATCTTAAATTAGCGTCTCGGGTTTGGAGTGATTTTGCCGCAACGATTCCTCTCATCAGGTCTTTTTCACTTGGTTCAAATTTTCCGCCTCAATATCCAATTTTTGCGGGTCCACCAATCCGCTATCATTTTGCCTTTTTCGCAACCGTTGGTTTAATGGAAAAAATCGGCATCAGGCTCGACTGGGCTCTAAATTCTCTAAGTACGATGTCCTTTTTCCTATTAACGATTGCAATTTATTATCTGGGTAAAATAATTTTTAAAAGTAAAAAGGTTGGAATCCTCTCGGTTATACTTTTTCTTTTTAACGGTTCCTGGGGATTTTTAGAATTCTTTAGAAAAAATCCGATATCCTTGAATATTCTAGACGATATGGTGAAAAATAGAGAATTCTCCTCTTTCGGACCGTATGACGGAAAAATTGTTTCAGCTTTCTGGAGTCTTAACATATTTACTAACCAAAGACATCTCGCCTTAGGCTATGCTTCGTTTCTTTTCCTGATTCTTGGGTTCTATATATTTTCTAAACACCCGGGGAAATTAACTTGGGCTAAAACCCTTCTAATGGGAATATTTTTAGGATTATTCCCCTTCATACACCTTGCAGCTTTTGCAATGATGGGGATCGCTTTGGCTACTTTCTTTCTCATTTATCCTAAACTCCGAACGAAACTACTAGTTGTTGGAACCATCGCGATCATACTAGCAATCCCACAGTACCTTTATATGGGTAGTCCGGCGGGGGAAACCAAACTTTTTAATCCCGGCTATTTGGTTGAAGATAAAACTCTATATGGATATTTGACCTATTGGTTTATGAATCTAGGAATTGGCTTAATCCTAGGTCCCACTGGTTTTATTCTAGCTAATAAATCTCAGAGAAAACTCCTAATTCCATTTATAGTACTTTTTATTATTGGAAATCTTTTTCAATTCTCCCCCGAAGTAGCTGCCAATCATAAATTTTTTAACCTTTATTCAACAGGAGCAAACATTTTCGTTGCATACCTTTTAGTAAAATTGTGGAAGAATAAATATATAGGGAAAGTGGGCTTTTCAGTTTTATTGTTATCTTTGACTCTTACAGGCATCATTGATCTTTTTCCAATACTCAATGACAAATACATAACACTAGAAGATATACCAAACAACAAAGTAGCTAATTTTATTAAAGAAAGTACCCCAAAGGACGCTGTTTTTCTAAACGCTCAATTTCTTTATGATCCAGCTAGTATTGCAGGTAGAAAGATTTTTATGGGCTGGCCATACTTTCCCTGGGGAACTGGGTATGACACACATAAAAGAGGCCAAGCTATGGAAAACATTTTGGATTCTTCAAACATCTACTCTATGTGTAATCTGCTAGAAAAAGAGGGTCTAGACTATATTGAAATACAAAAACCCACAACTCTTGAGGACATTTATATAAATTATTCATTTTTTGAAGAAAACTTTGAAAAAATTTACTACGATCCTAAAAATGAATTTTCCATTTATAAACCAGGTACTAGCTGTGATAGACTAACTCCCAGTATAAATTAATTTACTATCATGAATCTTCCACGCGATATCACACTTAAAATCAGTAAGGTTCTAGATAACTGGATACCTCCCACAATTAGAGATTCAAAATATTTTATATATCTGCCTTTCAAATTGATGTTCCGGGAGAAAGTAGATATTTTCTTAACATTTAAAGAAAAGGCACCCTACATGACCGAGGAAGAGTACGTAAAACTTTACAAAGAGATTGATCCTTATCTCATTCAAAGAGAAACATCGTTGAATTCTGAAAGTATACGCTCAATTCTAAGGTCGATAAAAGGTAAAACTGTTTTGGAGGTGGGATGCGGCAAAGCGTACTTAGCTAAAAAGCTGTCTAAAAAATATCTAGTAACTGCCGTGGACATTTTAGTTGACGCATCAATCAAAAAAGAAAATGGCAATATACATTTCATTAACGCAAACGTAGAGCATCTACCTTTTAAAAACATGAGTTTTGAGACTACAATTTGTACTCACACCTTAGAGCATGTACAAAAGTTTGATAAGGCGGTGAGCGAGCTAAGACGTGTCACCAAAAAGCGTTTAATTCTTGTCGTGCCGATGCAAAAACCCTATAAATATACATTTGATCTACACCTAAGATTCTTTCCCTTTTTGCATTCTTTCCTCTTAGCTTTAAGAGATATCGGGGAAAAACCAAAAAATTTTGTTTGTAAAAACATTGACGGGGATATTTTTTATTACGAGAATAGGTTTTAGCTCTTATGTATAAACCTAATTTAAAAACAATCTTACTTATTGGCTTGATCATATTTATTTCAATCTTTCCTCGTCTTTGGAAACTAGAGCAAAAACCTCCGATTATTGTCGATGAATATGCAAATATAAGGATGATTAAGTCATTATTGGAAAATAGAAATTTTAACCCGCTGGAATTTCATTGGGACTATAGTAAAACAATCTTCACATACTACCCAACGATTTTATTGATTAAACTGACAGGAACTGGAAACGATTTATTTTACTTAAGATTAACCTCTGTAATTTACAGCCTCCTTGCGTTGATCCCATTCTTTCTTCTTACCCGAAGATTGACCACTAATGTAACTGCTTTCGCTACAACATTACTATTCGCCAATAGCTATTACTTTTTGCAATTTTCAAGGGTAGGGTGGATAGATATAACATTTGGTGTTGCATCAGGACTTTTTTTAATTTTGTTCTTGCAAAAAGCGTTTGATAGAAAAGAAAACCTTAGGCTAAATTGGGTTGTTGCCTCTGGCATTACGGCGGGAATAATTTTCCACGCATATAGAGGAGCAAACGTTCTTATTTTCCTTTCCTATTCATACTTAATCTTTCTGCTATTCACAAATCATATTAGCTTTAAAAAATCTTTTATGACTTTTGGACTTTTTTTCTTTACATTCTTATTTATTTCATTACCTTGGCTTATCAAAATTTCCAAAAACTTAGATAAATATAACTTGAGGGCTAACGTCGTGTACATAAAAAACGCCCGAATTCCTTATCACGGACTATCTTTAAAAAGAGATATTATGAAATATCAGATCCTGACGTCAGTTAAATCCTGGATATTTTTGGAGGGGGTGGTTGGAGGAAGTGAGGAAACCCCCAGATATTTGCCGGAAACATTTCCTCCTTTGAACATCTTCGTCAGAATTTCTTTCTGGGCAGGTATGATAATTTCCATATTAAATTATCATTACTTGAAAAAAACCGGGTTTTGGCTTCTCATTATTATCACAACTATTATTTTCGGACAAATACTAACTGTTCATCCACCAAACGGTGCAAGAGGACTAATAATGCTACCCTCTTACTACATAATTGCCTCCATTTTTTTCTATAAAATTCATGAAGTTTCGGGTAAAAGCAAAGTTGTTTTGGCGGGAATAACCCTCCTGTCCTTTATTTTTTCCATACAGGATTTTCTTTTTTACCAATTTTGGATGGAATGGATAAAGGTATAATTCAACGATGGATACTGATCTGACATATTTAGTAATTTGGTGGCTTACTTTCTTTTTAGTAGGCATCATAAACCTACCTTTGAGTTTATTGGTATTTAAAAAGTCCGCAGACGTTGGTTATGGATTTTCTAAAACGCTCGGTTTTTTATTAATTACTTATCTATTATTTTTTGGATCAACCATCCATCTTTTTCCCTTCAGTCTACTTTCAATCTACATAATTGGCGCAAGCGTTCTTCTAATTAATCTTTTCTTATTATGGAAAAACAAAACCCATCTAATACTCAAGTTTAAAAAAAATCTAAGGGTCATGCTCTTTCAAGAAATCCTTTTTACTTTAGGACTATTCTTTTGGTCATATGTCCGTTCACACCAGCCGGATATCAATGGTCTTGAAAAATTCATGGATTTTGGTTTCATTAACTCAATTTTAAGAAGCGAGTATCTTCCACCAACCGATATGTGGTTTGCAGGAAAACCCATTAACTACTATTGGTTTGGCCATCTTTGGGTGGCTGTTGCGACAAAACTTTCCCAAATTCCTTCCGCCATAACTTACAACTTAATGTTGGCAACAATTCTGGGCTTGACATTAAACGGCGCTTTTTCAATTTCTTCAACTTTGGTTAAAAATGCCAGAATAAAAATCAAGAGAAGATCTCTTCTTGCTGCCGGTATTATTTCAGCAATACTTTTGACCTTTGCAGGAAACTTCCATACCCCGATTTATCTTTTAAAGGAAGGGGGAGACAAATATTGGTATCCTGACGCAACCCGCTTCATCGGCTATAATCCCGAAACCAACGATAAAACCATCCACGAATTCCCAATCTATTCATTTGTTGTCTCTGACCTACACGCTCATCTTATAAATTTGCCCTTTGTCCTTTTATATATTGGGCTTTTACTAAGATATATATTACTTGCGAAAAGGTCTTTAATCGATTTTATACCACTGGGTTTTATACTGGGCGTTATGTTTATGACCAGCGCTTGGGATTTTGGAAATTACGCGCTGACAACGGGTGGCGTAATAATCCTTTCTACCCTAAAACGAAAAGGTCTTAACCCTTCCTCTATTTTTGAATTTGGCGTATCTTCCGCATCAATTGTCCTCATTGGTTTAACGATAACCCTTCCATTCCTTCTTAATTTTGAATCAATTGCTCAAGGGATAGCATTTGTAAAAGCGAGAACTCCCATTTGGCAGCTTGGGGTTCTTTGGGGGTTTCCTGGAGTATTAACACTTATTTATGGAGTGGTCTTATCTAAAAAATGGCCAGGATTAAAAAGGTCAGATCTATTTGTTGCAGGCCTTTTAATCACCTCTTGGGTTCTAATATTTTTACCCGAAATAATTTATGTAAAAGATATATATATCGCGTCCCACCATAGGGCTAATACAATGTTTAAGCTTACTTACCAGGCATTTGTGATGAGCTACCTTACGACCGGCTATATAGTCGTGAGAAGTATTAAATCACTTAGAAAGTTTTTCCCTAGATTATTACTATCCTTATTTTACTTACTAATTTTTGCCTCGATTCTAAGATACCCCTTTATCGCAACCAAATCCTATTATGCGGATTTGAAAACTTATAGAGGTTTATCAGGAGAAAATTGGCTGAAAACTCAAAACCCTGATATCTTGGAAGTAATCATCTTTCTTAGAGAAAATGTTAAGGGACAACCAGTAATTCTAGAAGCGCCTGGGGATTCCTACACAGAATTTAATGTCGTATCCTCCTACACCGGTCTTCCCACAGTCTCGGGCTGGTTTGTCCACGAATGGCTTTGGCGTGGAACTTCAGAAATCCCCCAAGCCCGCGTCGCTGACATCACGCAAATTTATACCTCAGAAAATATTGAAATAACTAAAAGTTTTTTAAAAAAATATAAAGTTTCATATGTCGTAGTAGGAAATTTCGAGCGAGAAAAATACCCAAATTTAGTCGAAGAAAAATTCGCCAAACTTGGCAAAATAGACTTTTCTTCAGGGAATACAAGGATTTATCAAATTACGCGAATGTGATATTTATTCGTGTCATTCGGGTCTTAATTAGTATCATTCGTGTCGAGTTTACACTCCCCATTTTCAAATACACATTCAATCCATTTATGAACCTTATCCCAGTTATCATCTTTGGGTACGAAAACATACAAGTTATCGTACCTCGGAGATTTGGGTGGATTTAATAATAGATCCTCAGGCAGGATAAAAGAATATACATTGTCTCTTGCTTGAATAGACCTGCGGGTCAAAATTGCTGTTGCACTTGGGGTAATATCGGTTTGAGTTGACTCAAGTAAAGCTTCTTTTAATTTCGTAAGTTTTTTAGGAGAAAGTAAAATTTCTTTACTTAAAAGTTTATCTTTTATTGCAGTTATTACTTTCTGTTGGCGAACTTGTCTTGCAAAATCTGTCCCTTGATCACCGATGGCATTCCTCGACCTTACAAACTTTAAAGCTGTCTCGCCATCCATAAACTGCTTACCTTGAACAAAGTTAAGGGTTTCATAGCGACACTTAAACTCAGGGTCTCCGTTACATAAATCATCTTCGCGTCCGGGAATAGGGTATTTTTCGTCGCTAAAACTTCTTTCAACATCAACCTCGACTCCTCCCAACACATCAATAATTTTTTTGAAACCTGAAAAATCCAGGACCAAAGCGTAGTGAACTGGCTGGCCGACTATTTCCTCGACACTCGACTTGGCTAAGATCATTCCTCCACTTCCCTCCAGGCCAGAGGCCCTCTGGGCCGGCGGCTGTTTTTTATTTCCCCAATAATAAGTGCTGTTTAATTTTGTCCTTAGGGTTGTTATCCAAATATCCCGAGGCAGTGAAATAAGATTAACCTTATGGCTTTGGTGATCAACTGACACCAAAATCATCGTATCTGTCAAATCGGGTGCTTCGTGTCCTACGTCCCCTTTTCCTAAAACGAGAATGTTTGTACGACCGTCAAATATCTTTATTTTGTCTCTTGGAGTAAATACAAAATCCCTAGCCAAACCCAAATAGTAATCAGCCCCTGACTTTATTACTAGAGATTTTATTAATAAAAGTGCCAAAAAGAGCACTAAAATAACAAAAAAAATCACGCTACCTCTTATCATCCAAACATGCCTAAGGACCCTCCTTTTTAATCTCGAAAAAGATATCTTTCTTTTGTCAACCTTGGTTTCTGGAATAAACTTTTCTTTCTCGAAAGAACTTTGTATTTCTTCTAATTCTTCCATGGTAGAATTATAGCAGCATTCAAGAAGACCCCGCACTTTTGTGCGGAGATGAATTGAACGCTGATATGTCGTCTTCCTTTAGAGGGTACCCCCGAATCTAATTCGGGGGAAGACGTCATAACGCGATACGAATATACGAATCGAGTCAGACTCGACGAATACACCCGAATTACACGAATTTCAGTCTATTCGGATCATTCGTGTCGAGTTAAAGCAAGTATGGATAAAAGTAAACTTTTAGAAAACCTAAACAAAAAACAGGTTGAGGCCGTAACCTATGAAGGTGGACTACTTCTAGTACTAGCTGGTGCGGGAAGTGGAAAAACAAAAGTATTAACACATAGGGTAGCATGGTTTATTGCTGAAGGAAAAGCTTACCCAGAAAACGTCCTTCTTTTAACATTCACCAACAAAGCGGCCGGCGAGATGAAGGAAAGGGTGCTTCGTCTGACCAAACAAGCTCCGGCATTCGCCGGAACATTCCATTCATTCTGTGTAAGAGTTTTAAGAAAAAGCGGCCAGGTTATCGATATCAGTCCGAATTTTTTGATTTACGATGACGATGATACGAAAGATGCAATAAAGGAAGTTCTTGAAAATCTAAATCTCTCAACAGATAAATATAATCCAAATGCCGTAGCATCACAGATTTCGGAGGCAAAAAACCAGATGTTAACTCCGGCTCAGTACGCTGAATTCGTAAAAAGTGAATGGCAGGAGAAAGTATTTAAAATTTGGGTTGAATACGAGAAACTCCTGAAAGCCACAGGAGCATTAGACTTTGACGACCTACTCTTAAAAACTGTCCAACTTTTTGATCAAAATCCACAAACACTTGATCGTTGGCAAAACATATTAACTCACGTCTTCGTCGATGAATGGCAAGATACCAATAAGGTGCAATATAAATTAACCAAACAAATTGTGGGTAGTAATGAAAATCTCACAGCTGTTGGCGACTTCGCGCAGAGTATCTATTCATGGAGAGGGGCGGATCCAACAAATTTAAACAGATTAGTAAAGGAGTACCCAAATATTAAGGTTATAAATCTAGAACAAAATTACCGCTCAACCCAGGTAATTCTTGACGCGGCCAATTCGATAATCAAAAGGAATACCCAACATCCCATCTTAAAACTCTGGACAAATAAAAACGGGGGACAAAAGATAAAAGTTTATAGAGCCAGAAGTGAATTGGATGAAGCTTCATATGTGCTTAATGAGGTTGACAATTTAATTACCAAGGGACTTGAATTTCAAGATATTGTGATTCTGTACCGAACAAATGCTCAGTCGCGTGTTCTCGAAGAGGCCTTCTTACACGCAGGAATCCCTTATACCTTGGTCGGAGGAGTAAGATTTTATAGTAGAAAAGAAGTCAAAGACGTACTTTCATACTTAAGGCTTTTGGTTAATTCTAAAGATACCGTCTCAAGGAAAAGAGTTGAAAAACTAGGGATACGACAGTATGAGAAATTCAAAGACTTTTCAAAAAAACTTCCTGAAAATTGGCAGGAAAAAGCAACCACATTGGATGTGATGGATGCAGTTCTACAAGATACAGATTATCTCTCCAAATATAAAAGAGAGACGGAAGAAAATATTGCCAGACTGGAAAACATAAAAGAGCTCCGCTCAGTTGCAACCGAATTTCCCAATATAAATGAATTTTTGGAAAACGTCGCTCTGATCGAAGCCGAGCAGGACGAAAAAGGAAAAATCAAATCACGAATCACGAATCACGAATCACCGCGTAACTCTGTTACGCTCATGACAATTCATGCTGCGAAAGGATTGGAATTTCCGACTGTTTTTATAGTCGGCATGGAAGAGGGACTTTTTCCCCACTCCAGAAGCCTTTTTGACATGAATGAATTAGAGGAAGAACGACGACTTGCATATGTTGGCATTACCCGCGCAAAGGACATACTTTATTTAACATACGCCAATCGCCGCCTATTTTTCGGCCAAAGAACAAGCAATCCTCCGTCAAGGTTTATAATAGATATTCCGGAAAATTTACTGGAAGGAGTTGAAAGTAGCCATATGGATTTTGATATTAAAAACAAATTCGACACAGATTTCGCCGACATTGACGACTCAATCAACTTTTAAATGGTAGTAAAACAAGTTACAGAAAAAAATAAAAAGAGCTTTAATGAAGTTGCAGTTCATCCTTTGCAAACATGGGAGTGGGGAGAGTTCAGGGAAAAAGCGGGAAATAAGGTAGTGAGATTAGGTGTTTTTGATGGCTATAAATTAACTGACGCTGTGCAGGTTATCTTCAGTAAAATCCCTCATACTAACTATAAAATCGGAACTGTAATTAAAGGACAGAAACCAACTGTGGAGATAATTAAAGAACTAAAAAAACTAGGAAACGAAGAACGAGCAATTTTTATTAAACTCGAGCCAAATGTCCCCTTTAGCGACAGTAGCTCGCAGCAAGTACCAAGTAGCAAGGAAAAAGACAAACTAATAAAGACTTTAAAGCAAAATGGAGCGGTTTCTGGAAAGACATTGTTTACACCAACCACCTTTTGGATTGATTTAAGTCGTCAGGAGGACGATATACTAAAAAGTTTTAATTCAAAAACCCGCTACAATATTCGCGTAGCTCAAAAACACGGAGTTGAAGTCGTTGAAGACAACTCCGATAAAGCATTTGAAAGATATATCGAGTTAACTCGGGAAACAGTTGAACGTCAAGGCTTTTATTCCCACACCGAAAAATACCACCGCCTGATGTGGCAACATCTCCACAAAGATATGGTCAATCAAAATAAATTCCCTATCGCCCATCTACTAAATGCTATCTACCAAAATGAAATAATAACGACATGGATTGTTTTTGTTTATAAAGATTTTCTCTATTATCCTTACGGCGCCTCTTCAGAAAAATACAAAAACGTAATGGCAAATAATTTGATGATGTGGGAAGCGATACGGTTTGGGAAAAAGCTTGGTTTAAAAACTTTTGATCTTTGGGGAAGGGAAGAAGGAAAAGGATTCACAAAGTTCAAGGAAGGTTACAACTCACAAGTAGTCGAATTTTTAGGAACATGGGATTTAGTTACATCCCTCCTTTACTGGCCATATAGAGCCGCAGAATCCTTGCGCTGGCAAATATTAAGAACCAAAAGCAAGTTTGTTAAACCCTCATTCTAAAAATATAATGCTAATCTGCGAATGTATGCAAATGCTACGAATGAATACGAATTATGTTGATTGAAACTCTATTATCTAAATCCCAAACTATTCGTATTTATTAGCGTCATTGGCATTATTAGCATAATTAGCATCATTTATGGATCTTAGACAAACTCCCGAATATGCAAAATATATGGAAAGTATTGGTTGGATTGTTGAGAGGAAAGGTGGAGTAAATTATTTTATCAAGAAATTTTCTTTAATCGGCTCGTTCATTAAAATCCAAAGACCGGAAGTCTTAAGAGATCAAGAGATTAAGTTAATTAAGAGATTAAGTAAAAAATACAGAGCCTTTCAGATAGTCATCGAACCCCGTAAGGCTTCGCTACGGGGCAAGCCAAATCTATTAATTGAGCACGGTTTCAGACTAAGTAGGTCCCCTTTCGTTCCGGCTAAAACTATTCATATAGATTTAACAAAATCAGAAAAACAACTTCTTAAAGAAATGCACTACAAGACTCGATACAACATCAAAAAAGCGATAAGTAACAAGTTAAAAGTAACAAGTTCTAAAAATATAAATCAATTTGCCGACTTTTGGCAAAAATGTGCTCTAAAACAGAGAGGAATGTTTTTAAGTCAGAAAAAAGAAATTATTGAACTATATAAAGCGTTTGGAAGAAATGCGCATCTTTTGCTTGGATACAAAGATAAAGAACTTATTTCCGGAATTCTGATGATAAGAACAAGTGATATTGCCTACTATATGTATGCCGCCTCAAGCGATAAAGGCAAAAAACTCTTCGCGCCAACCTTAAACTCTTGGGAAACAATAAAACTTGCCAAAAAACTAGGCTGCAAAATTTTTGATTTCGAAGGAATTTATGACGAACGCTTTCCCCTAAAATCTTGGAAAGGTTTCACCCGTTTCAAAAAATCTTTCGGTGGCCGCGAAATCGAATATCCCGGAGCTTTTGTTAAATACAGGTTTCCATTTTAGAATAAAGGCATGAGAAAAATTGAAAAGAAAGCTGTTCCCAACCTTTTTGAAAAAGTTAAAAGCGGAGAAAAAACGTTTGACGTAAGGCTAAACGACTTCAGATGCAAAGTAGGAGATATCCTGGTTCTTCGTGAATGGGACACTAAAAATAAAAAATATACCGGTAGAGTTTTAGAGAGAAAGATTACTTTTGTACTCAAATCGAAAGACGTTTTAAAGTTCTGGTCAGAAGAAGAAATTGCAAAACACGGTTTTCAGGTAATTGGTTTCAAATAACTTCTCGGGAGACCAACTTTTATCAATTTTCATCGTCCGGATACCAGGAAATCTTTTGAAGACTGGCCTACCTTCGTATCATCAGAGGATGCATAAATAAGAACTCTCCACGTTGTCTCTGTTTGACCAACCGGAATTTCTATCTTCACCTGCCCATCGTCCCCCGTCTTAAGAGACGGATTCCAATATAAAGTATCACTATCTTTTAGGAAGGCCTCAAAGCCTCCGCCCCCACCACCCCTTCCATCTCTCCAATCGTATGTAGCGATCCAGGTCAAAGATGATGAGGTATTTGTTGATCGATTTCGGAAATAATAAAACGATGAATGGAGAGGTGGAGCAGCATTTTTTCGAAGAGCAAAAATGGCTTTATCTATAATTGCCGCTCCAATGTCAACTGGGAGAAGATTCCCATCTTTATCTTTAGTAGTTACAGTAATAATTGCGGTATCTCCCGGATTATACTTTTCTTTATCAGTACTAACTTCAACAGTAATTAGTTTATGAAGAGCTGGAATATTTAAACTTAGTCCTTCAATGAAATATTCACCTTTATAGAAAAAGCTGAATGTTGGCGTAATAGAAGGAGAGTATTGCGGTAAAACGTCGAATTTAAATGTATTTACTCCTTTTTTCAGCTCAATCCAGCTAGGTGTATAAACCCTACCTCTTTCGAATGAACCAAAAATAGTCATATCATCTGGTGCAATAATTTCCAAACTTACAGCGTCTCCAACCTTAAGAGAGCTATTAAATGAAGTGATTTTAAGAATGGTTTGATCTACACCGGAAGAGCTTAAAGTTGGAAACTCTCTTTCTTCATCTTTATTGAAGAACAAAATTCCTTTTCTTGCTTCAATTTTGTTATTAAGGCTATCTTGTGTTTTCACTGAAACATAAAAGTATTTATTTGAACCGTCCTTTCCTAACTTTTCTTTAAAAACACCAAAACCGTTTTCATCCGTTTTTACGGATTCTGATTTAATTATTTTTCGTTCGGCTTGATTAGCCTTCCAACTTTCTTCATAGATTTCATAGGAAAAATCTTTATCAGCTATTTTCTGACCATTAAGATCTTCTGCGTAAAAAGCTAGGGTGAATTCTTGATCATAGGCAATTCTTCCCGGGCCGGGTCTAAAGAAAACATTAAACTCTCCCTGATGCACAATTGCACTTTTTGCAGCAACAATTTTATTTCCATTATCGTCAGTCTTCTCAGCTACATATGTAATTTCTTGACTAAGGAGTGACTTGAGTTCGTCTGTAGAAAATTCTAACCTAGCTTCTCCATTTTTATCCAACTCTATCTCTCTGGGTTCTCCAATAGGTTGTCCATAATATTCGTCAAATCCCCCACCACCACACATACCTCCCCATCCATTAAGTTTAAAGGAAGTATTGTAAACCGCCTTTTCTGTCTCGTAGTAGTCTCTGCTATATATAGTTAGCTTTACCTTTTGATTCCTAAATGGCTGACCATTAAAGAATCTTCCTATAACTTTGGCAGTAGTTTTCTCCGAATGAACAAGTTCACTTTCAGAAACCTCTATATCTAAACCAAAAGTAGGTTTTTTATATTCGAATACGTCGAAATAGGTGTAACCTTCTGAAAAAAACTTTGACGAATCTAAATTTGTAGTAGTAAAAAGATATCTTGTTCCTTCTTTTACATTTTCAGGTAAAGTAAATTCCCCGTAAAAAATACCCCCCTCAGTCACCTCAAACTCTTTATCAAATTTAAAATTGGAGTCGCTTCCCGTGTAAACCCGTACCTTCTGTTTATCCGGAAGTTCGTAAAGAGCATCATTGTCCTTCCGTAACACCCCCCTGAAAGAGACTTTTGCATTACTTCTATAAACAGGTCTATCTGTGTAGAGAAATATCTGATACTTCTCGTCTAAACTCTGAGTAAGCCGGATCTCTGCCTGACTATTAGGAATCTCCACTGGAATAATCATTACGTCATCATTCTTTCTACCAACCACCAAGTCGAGCCTTTCCGGATAGGCAAACGGGTATTCCTGTATTCCTGATAAAGTATGAATTGCTAAAACTTTTGGGTTTTCTTCCAGCCGATAGAAAGTGACGTCAATCCCACCCTCAGGTTTACCGCTATCTAAATTCTGTGCGGCAAGAAAGATTTTTTTATCATCCTGTCTTAAGTGAATTCCAGTATCGTTGAGGGTTACCCAAATACTATTTATTACAGATTCTCCTTCGTAAGCTTGAAAAAGATAAACCCCATTATTTCCTTTAAAATTAACTTTATCTCCGTCTTTTACATCCTTATATTCTTGCAATATCTTGAGTTTGTTGGTATCAATCAACTTTTCAGCATACTCACCTTCCTTAGGAGTACCATAGTTGGTTTTGACATTATAAACTAAGTTTTCCAAAAGCATCTGGATATCGGCTTTATATACTTTTACCGTAGGACTGGCTATTTCCGAACCCACTTTAAGAGTTATGTCTGTTCCTCGAGACGCTTGGAAACTCATAAATTTTCCTGACCAGTTTTTACTGGTAAACGTAACCAAATTTGCGTCATAACTTATGGAGAATGAGAAAGAATAATCGTTAAGAAGTTTTTTGCCTGGATCGCTAGGAAGGCCATTTTTGAGAGTTATTGTCACATAAGCACCCCTGGGAAACGAAGACTTGGGTCCAAAAACTATCTCTTCTGGGCTTGATCCTTGTATTAGATCGCCTTCAACAAAAGGGGATACTGAAAAATATTCCTCAACATGATGGGCCGTTACCGGGAGATTGAATTTGACAGAAATTTTCGGTTTTGAGCTACTAACAGTCCCCCGAGGACTAGCTGAGATTACTGCTAAATACTCTACCTGTCTACCTTTAAATTGATTGCTAGGGTATTTCAATTGGAAAAACAAAGCAACAGAGATTAGTAGCAATAGCGAGAAAACAAAGAAGGCAATCTTTGGAACATAAACTTTATTTCTATAAGCAAACTTTTCAGAAATTTTCGCAATGCTTTTAGAAAAAAGATTTTGAGGTGGAGGAGAAGCATTTACTGATCCACTCTGGTTTTCCATCTTCTGAACTATTTTAATCAATTTTCTCTACAAAATAAACTATATTCACATTTCTCGCACAAGATGTTTCCTGAATATTTAAAGTCCGTCCTTTAAAGCTAGTCGCACAATTTATTTATCATACAGGTCGAATGACTTTTATATCTCCTTCAGAATAAACTTTGGGAACAACCGGATAAGAATTGACTTCCAGCGCCACCTCAACATCTTTAGGTTTTCCTAAAGTATCTCTGACAAGAACAGCACAATCACAAACAGAAACCCTCTTTCTCATATCCTCAAAATCATAAGCTTTGCCCTCAAGAGCACTTTTAATAGCCTCCGCGCACTCATCATCTTCAAGTCCTCTTTCACCGAGTCTTCCTAAAGCAACAAGCGACACCACATTAGGTTTACTTTTGCGAATATATTCAACAACCGCATCTAAATTGACAAAAGAAGCCATAATAATATCTTGGGCCTTGGTCGCATCCAGTATTGATTGTGTTGCATTGTTACTTCTCAAAACTATTTTCTTGCCAGTAAAGTTTTCACTTACAACTTCTGATGGAGAGTTAATATGATGAAATGCGTCGTGAGCATGACCATGTTCTCCTTCGCCCACCAAAACAAAGCCTTCTTTCTCATAAGTGAGGGCTTCGTCCGGAGTTTTTACAGGAATAATTTCAACCGCTCCTTTATCGAACAAAATGGGAATTGTCGTACAGGCTCTTAAAACATCTATTATTACTGCAATACCTATAGCGTTTTTCGCTGCTTCCGTTGTGTAAAGAATTTTTATTTCCATTTTTTCAACCATCTACTTTGCAAAACAGTTTATATTCGCAAGTTTCGCAGAGCATGCTGCCGGAGCATTTGAAGTCGCTCTCCTCAATCTGTTTTCTATAATCTCCAATCATTTTTCTTGCTTCTTCCAATTCTTCTTTTGTTCTTGAAGTTGAAACGATTTGCGGTGTATCAAAATACATTAGAGAGAGTTTTACTTTTTCAGGTTTGCGATCGAAAGGGTATTCGGGAATTGAAGTTGCCGCGAGACCGTAAATTGACAGCTGCAAATCTTTTCCTGCCTCGTTCTGAGTCAGAGCCGTCGCACCTGTTTTATAATCAATAATTTCCAGCTCGTCACCCTTTACGTCAACCCTGTCAATCTTTCCACCCACCCTTAAATTACCGCGCCCCTCCGAAGCTTTACGCGAAGGGGGGTTAATCTGTATGCTAAAGGGCTGTTCCAACGCAATGGGCTTGAGTTTCGGATCAAAATAATTCTCTAAATAAAACTTAAGAAACCGCTTTGCTTTATCAAACGAGCCTCTCTCATGAGATTTGCTAAGATACCCTTCGTTAATCCAGTTTTCCTCAAGAATTTTATAGATCAAATCGACAGTTGGTTTTTGCCCCTGAGCCAACCTCTCGTAAAACGTCTTCATTGTTAAATGAAAAGAGTTTCCAAAACTTTGCGATGAGGTTGGAGGAGTTGGCAATTTATAAATGTATTTTAATTTAAAGTGAAGTGGACAGGTACGAAAGGTTTCGATTTGACTGTAGGATAAATAGTCGATGTGGATAGGCCACCGGCCCGGATGGGCCTCTGGCCCGGAGGGTTGTTCGGTCTTGAACTTGGGCTTGTAATCCAAGAAAGAAAGTTGCTGGTCTTCTTCTTTGGGAGGTTCGGCGGAAACCGACTTCTCCCCAAGTGCCTCGAAGATAAATGAAGATAATCTTTTCTCACGCTTTCCTTCACCATAATAATCGGCAGCTGTAAGGTAAAGGCGTTCCATTGCACGAGTCATTCCAACATAAAAAAGCCTTCTCTCTTCTTGAAGATGATAATCCCCCTGCGGTAAAACTTCTTTAATAAGTGCATCGGGAATTGGAATCTGTTCCCTGCGCTCAATTGTGGGAAATCTTTGTGAAACCAAATTAACCAAGAAAACAACCGGGAATTCCAATCCTTTGGCAGAATGAACAGTAAGAATATTCACTGCGTTTTCTTTAGTCCAATCAATATCGGCAGCGAGTGGTGATTCGCCCAACTCGCTGGCTAAATCTATCCAGTCAACTACCGCTGTCACTGTCGCATCATCATGCTCTATCTCATAAGTTTTAAGTTTGTCAAAAAATTTGGAAATATTAAGAGCACGTTTTTCTGCCTCAGAAGTATCAGGATTAAGAAGTCTTCGCAGAAGCCCGGAATCTTCAAGAAAGTAGTAAAGAATTTGCCCGGCCGTCTCTCTTTTAATTAATTTTTGTTGTCTTTCAATAATTTGTAAAATCTTTTTAACTTTTTCTTTCGTTTCTTCGGAAACAAAAACGTCGTCTATTTTTTCGCAGGCTTCGAAAAGACTAAGATTTTTCATTCTTCCATAATTAGTCAGCCTTATTAAATCTTTCGCCTGGATATCAAAATAGTCAATTGAAAGTAGTCGATACATCGAAACATTATCTTCGAAATCATAAAGCACTTTTAAATAAGAAAGTAGATCAACTATTTCCGGCTGCCTAAAAAGCCTGCCCGGACCTAAAAATTGATGGGGGATTCCATGTCTTGCCAAAGCTCTGATAAAAGGTTCGGAGTGGATGTTTGCCCTTACCAAAATAGCTATATCCTTATAATTAAAAAGGGCTAACCCTTCCGAAGCTTTATGCGAAGGAGGGTTGGCAGTCAGCTTTCTAATTTCCTTCGCAACAGCTTCTGCCTCATTCTCAACTCGGTCAACATGAATAAAAGAAGATTCATTTCCGACTTTCTTAAACTTAGACATAGACTTTAACTTTTTGTCTATCTTTTCAATTACTTCCAGCCTATCTGGGTTGTTGTATTGGATAAGTTGATAGGCTTTATCCAAAATCTCCTGTGAAGACCTGTAATTTTTGGTTAAAGTTACAATCTTGGCTTCTGGAAAATTCTTTCTGAAGTACAAAGCGTTAGACACCGCCGCTCCGCGAAATCTATAGATACTTTGATCATCATCCAAAACAACGGTTATATTTTTTTCTTTTCCAGCCAAAAGTTTCACCAATTCATTCTGGGCAATATTAGTATCCTGAAATTCATCAACCAAAATATACTTAAACTGCTTTCTGTATTCTTGAACTACGTTGGGTCTTTCTCTAAAAAGTTTCAAAGTTTTAACTATCAAATCCCCAAAGTCCATTACCCCTTCTTTAGTTTTCAACTCTTCATACATTTTATAGGCCTTTGCCAACTCCCCCCATTTCTCAATTTCAACTTTTGACTCAGCTGGTAAACTTTCCAGACCAGCTGAGTCATCCCGTGAAGACTTCGCGCCATGTGAGGCGCGAACCTTTTTGCGGGATTCCCCTTGTTTTTGAACCCACTTGATATATTCAGCTGGCGTTATGTCTTCATCCTGAAGCCTGCTAAAATGCTGTAGCATTCCGCCGATAAATTTCGTCGGATTTCCCAACGGTCTAAAATAATTTAGGTCAAATTTGAATAAGTTTTTTCTGACAAATTGGACCGACTCCGACTGAGTGTTTAATTTATATTTGGGATCAAGTCCGATATGTAAAACTTCGGAGCGGAGGATGCGGTCGCAAAAAGAATGAAAGGTCGATATCCACATTTGGGTGTAACCATAGGGCATTGCAATGTCCACCCGCTCCTGCATCTCTTGGGCGGCTTTTTCGGTAAACGTTAAAGCCAAAATTTCAGAAGGTTTCGCCAGGTCTTTCTCAATCAAATATTTTATCCGTTCGGTAATAACAGTCGTCTTCCCCGTCCCCGCCCCCGCGATAATTAAAAGGGGTCCACTTTTGTGTCTAACCGCCAATATTTGTTCTTCGTTTAATTTTTTGTCTGAAGTTTTTGTTGCCACGAAGCAATTTTACCACCTTTTCATTAATTTTATGGCTAGAATAATCCAGTGATTCTTTAAGCTTTATCTTTTTTGCCTTTCAGCAAAGTCTCCACGACTTCTTTGGGTAAGGATACTGCTGAAAGAAGGGCATTCTTGACGGTCTGGCTAGTTTCTCCTCCAACTTCTTCGGCAACTTTTACGACTCCCAGAATCGCATTTTTAGCGGCGTCTGTCGTATCTTGTCCGAGGTTACCAGCGGTTTCAATCGCCGATTCAACTGCGGAAACAGCAACATTAGCAACGTCTCCTCCAACGTCTGCCGCCCCTTTTACTGCACCTGAGGCCGATTGACTAACCGCCTCCATCACGTCTCCTCCTGCCTCGGCAACTCCGTTTATCGCAGCGCTTACCGAATTTTTTGCAGCATCTACGACTGACACACCTACTTTGGAAGCACCAGTTACGGCACCCGCAACAGTATCGGAAACTACACCCATTACAGCACCCCCCGCCTCGCTGACATCTTTAAGTGAACCCAAAACCTGATTTTTTACTACCTGCCTTAAAGAAGAGAGAATATCATCCGCTCCCTTAATCGCGGAAACAACAGTTTCGCTTATTTCGTCAACAACTTTAGATAACATTATTTCTCACCCCCTTCATATCTACTATACCATTTCTAGTCTTCAAATTCTGCAATCTTTTTCTTTGAACCCTCCTCAAGAGACCTAGTCGAAGATATTTTTTGGCCGAGTTGGGAGAAGACTGATAAGACGCTGCTCATTGTATTGTAGGCGTTGGTTAGGTGCTTTTGAAGAACCGAAAGTGTATCGCCGACTTTGCTGTAGTCTTTTTGAATTGCACGAAGGGCAGATAAGATTTCTCTTGCTTGGGCTTCGATTTTTTGACCCTCAAAGCTCATCAGGATCGCCCGCAAGTATGCATAGAAAGTGGTTGGGGAAACGGGGAGTATTCTTTTGGCTCCGGCGTAATCAAATAGGGTCGGATTATTTACAATCTCATAATATACGGCCTCACTTGGAATGTACATCAGGGCATAATCAATAGTTCCTTCCTCGGTCAAAATATACTTTAGGGAAATGTCATCAATGTGTTTTTTGACATCCCTTTCAAAATCCTTTTTTACCTGGCCGTAGCTTTTTGCGGAGGCGGGCTCGCTGCTTAAAGAAGTCATCCGTCGAAAATTTTCCATCGGAAACTTTGAATCAACTGGAATAATCCCCGCCGTAGTTTTAATCGCCGCATCAACCTTTTCGCCTGATTTGAAAGTGTATTGTAGATGAAACGATTGCTTTGGAAGATACTGAGCCAGAAGTTCTTTCAAAACCTGCTCCCCAATATTTCCCCTTAATTTTGGGCTTCGCAGAAATTCCTGCAAATCTTTCATTCCCCTCCCAATTTCGCTCATTTCGCCGATATTCTTCTGAACATCTCCGATAACCCTTGCGGCATTGTCCAATCTTTCATTAAAAGATTTACTTTGTTCGTTCAAACGAACGTTTGTTGTTTTTAAGTACTCAAGAAGTTCATCAGAAGGCTTTTGCTTTTTATTTATTAAATAGACCAGAAGTATAAAGCCGCCTATTATTAATATTATTATGATAACTAAAGGATCCATAAATAAATGATTCTAATTATGCTAATAATGCCAATGATGCGAATAAATACAAATAGCTTGGGATCGAGATAATAGAGTTTCTTTCTACACAATTCGTATTTATTTGTAGATTGGCATACATTCGTAGATTAGCATTATACTTAAACAATTCTAGCATCCCCACACACTACAATGAAACCAGTAAGCTATGAAGCAAGAAAAAAGGAGATAAAATTCCGTAAGAATTTTTTTCCGACTTTACTCATTATCATTACGCTTTGGATAATGCTTACATCAGTTTTCTATTTTGTTGATCCGGAGTCTTTCGGAGCCATCCCCCTATTCTTTCTACTAACTTTCTTTGCGCTATTTTTTACAACCTCAACTCTTTTCGCAAATACAAAGCGCGGTATGGTCATATCGTTGGCAATTATTTTTTTTCTGATGCTTAGGTATTTGGGTGTAGGCAATATTGTTAATTTCTTACTGATCTTCGGTCTGGTAATTGTTTTTGAAATTTTTTTTCTAAAAAAGTAAAAAATATCTATTGACTTGACCGAGAGAATTGCTATACTGTTCCAAATCTCTACTTCAGTCGATCAAACACCCCTGCCTTAATAGTTATGAGAACATCTGATAAAAAACTTAATCCCTCTTTAAAAAAAGAAATCGAAGCTGTTTTTGTCCAAACAATTACCGACCTTAGGGACATAGGAGAAACAGAAACTTTCTTAACCGACTTTTTTAATGAATCCGAACACGAAGCGTTTGCCAAAAGACTTGCCATTGCCTACTGGCTCAAAAAAGGTAGGTCCTACGCCAACATCAAAGACAACCTCAAAGTCTCAAGTGCTACAATTGCAACGATTCAATCTATGATGGATAAACCCGGTTTCAAACTAGCACTCAAGAAAATAGAGGCAGAAGAATGGGCCAATCAATGGGCGGAAAGGATTAAAAAGTTTATTAAATAGAATTAATTTCAATTATTTCTCCTCGTTTGCTTTCTTATCCAAACATCAACTCCAACTATCGAGGACGATACATAACCAATTTGTGATGGCTTTATAGTAAAATACAACTATGGCAAAGAAAAAATATTATTTAACAACCGCAATCCCATATGTAAATGCAAAACCTCATATCGGCCATGCACTTGAATATGTGATTGCAGACGCTATTCACCGATACCAAGATCTTATCGGAAATGATGTCTATTTCGTCTCGGGAGCTGATGAAAATGCATTAAAAAATGTACAAGCTGCAGAAAAGGCCGGTGTCCCTGTTCAGCAATTTTTAAACGAAAATTCCAAAACTTTTGCAGATTTTTACAAACTCTTGGAAGTTGATCTTGATGAATTCAGGCGCGGGACAGACCAAAAGCATCACTGGCCGGGTGTTCAAAAACTGTGGAAGCTGGTCGACAAAAACGGTGATATCTATAAGAAAAAATACAAAGGCCTATACTGCGTCGGCTGCGAAGAGTTTAAAACCGAAAAAGATTTAGTTGACGGGAAATGCCCCGACCATGACAAGGTTCCCGAAGAAGTTGAGGAAGAAAATTATTTTTTCAAGCTTAGTAAGTACCAAGATAAAATATTCAAATTAATTGAATCCGATGAATATAAAATTATTCCTTCAAAAAGAAAAAACGAAATACTTTCATTTATTAAAGATGGTTTGACAGACATTAGTATCTCAAGAAGTAACGAAAGAGCCAGGGGGGTTGGAGTCCCAGTTGAGGGAGATAACTCACAAAAAGCCTACGTCTGGTTTGATGCTTTAAATATTTATCAAACGGCAGTCGGTTTTGGATATGACGAAAATTTATGGAAAGAATGGTGGCCGGCTGATCTTCACATAATAGGCAAGGACATTATTCGTTTCCATGCAGTTTACTGGCCGGCAATTCTCCTCTCGGCTTCATTGCCTTTACCGAAAAGGCTTTTAGTACACGGCTTTATTACTTCAGGGGGAAGGAAGATGTCAAAATCAATCGGAAATGTAATTGATCCGTATAAGGTTATTGAAAAACACGGAGTAGAAACAACACGTTACTTTTTATTAAGCCAAATACCAACACTGGATGATGGTGATCTTACAATTGATAAATTTGAAAATGTCTATCAAGCAGATTTGGCAAACGGTCTGGGTAATTTAGTCTCAAGGGTCGCAGGAATGGCCGAAAGAGCGGATTTTAAAGCACCATCAGAAAAATCACTTCCCTTCAGTAAAGAGGTTGTCGAAGCAGTTGAAAAATATAAGCTGGATGAAGCACTTTCGTTTATTTGGTATCGGATTAAAAGAGCTGATGTATTTATTAACAAAAGAGGGGTATGGAACTTGAATGGTAAACAAAAGGAAGCAGCGCTTACTAATTTAATTAATCGAATCAGGCAAATAGCTTACGATCTAAAGCCCTTTCTCCCCAAAACAGCTCAAAAAATTGAAAAGCAGTTTAAAGGGCCAAAAATTAGGAGCGAGAAACCATTATTTCCAAGACTGAGATAGTTCTCACATGGCTATATGGTTAGATGGTTATATAGCTAATTAAGTTTATAAAACCATCCAACTATTCAGCCATTTAACCATGTTCCGTAACTTTATTCTCAAACACGAAAGAAAAATTCAAAGAATATTGGAAATTCTCCCCGGATTTTTTTCCTGGAACATCATACTTTTTCCTTACTGGGGAGTTTTTATCTTGCCCGAAGTTGTTGCCTATTTTATACTGTCCTTCAACGTTTACTGGTTTTATCAGTCTTTGACAATAGCTCTCACGGCAACCATATCGCATTTAAGAATCCAGGCATCAAGTAAATATGATTGGGTAGGAGACCTTACGAGTTTTCCCGATTGGAAAAAAGTTCGCCATATTGTAGTCATTCCGGCCTATAAAGAGCCGCTTCGCATACTTGAAAGGACGATTGAATCAATTGCCAGCCAAACTCTTCCAACAAAACAGATTTCGATATGTTTAGCATTAGAAAAAAGAGAAGAGGAGGGCGAACGAAATAAAAAGATCGAAGTTTTGAAAAACAGATTTAAAAACGTGTTTGGAAATTTTTTTGCCACGGTACATGAACTCAAACCCGGTGAAACGGTCGGTAAACATTCCAATCAAAGATACGCGGCTATTTGGGTAAAGAAGGAGTTGGTCGATAAAAAAGGGGTAAATATAAACCTTTTGACTGTAACAAGCTGCGACGCTGATCATAAATTCCATCCAAACCATTTTGCCGCTCTTACTTATAAATTTCTGGATAACCCAAACCGTTACCTATATTTCTGGCAACCTGCCGTAATGTTCTACAATAACATCTGGGAACTTCCTTCAATCACCCGCGTTCTCAATACTCTTATGTCAATTTGGAACCTATCTCAACTTCCAAGACGCGATAGGCTAATAAACGCCCAGAACTATTCGCTTTCGTTGAAACTTTTGGACGAGGTCGGATATTGGGATGCCGACAAAATTCCCGAAGATTGGGGAATATTTTTCAAAGCTTTTTACATGAAAGGGGGCAGTATAGAAGTTGAGCCAATTTATCTGCCTCTTTACGCCGACGCTGCTTTATCCACGTCGTTTTTTAAAACCCTGAAAAACCAGTACGAACAGATTAAACGCTGGGCTTGGGGAGTGTCGGATGATCCCTGGATTATCAAAAATTACTTTCTTGCAAAAAATATTCCTTTTTGGAACAAAACCATGAGGTTAATAACCGTTTTCTGGGCTCATTTTATGTGGCCTGTCAATTGGTTTATTATTACAATAGGTCTTACAGTTCCTACGCTGATTAATCCCGCATTCGGAAGAACGACTCTCGGTTACACCGTTCCCAAGCTTTCATCATTTCTTTTGACGATTGCGTTATCCTTTTTGGTCATCATGCTCATTTACGACAACATCTATAAACCCAAAAGACCTGATAAATTTCCTGTATGGCGCGCAATACTCATGCCTTTGGAGTTCGTACTCATGCCAGTCGCAGGCTTTTTCTTTTCGGCGCTCCCGGGCCTCGACGCCCACACACGACTGATGTTGGGGAAATACATTGAATATAGGGTAACGGAGAAAGTTTAAATCAGTCCAAGTTTAAATTTAAAAATTTTTTGGGAAAAAAATTCGCAAAGTTCTTTAACAGCTACTTAAGATTGGAAATTATCCAGTCTGCCTTTGGCGGAGAAATTTTCTCCTGCCTCTCCCCCACTGAAGAAAATTATAAAACCCTATAGTCTATTTATTCATCCTTCTATTCTACCCAAATCGTTTCCAGTTTCTGTCAACTCTTGTTCTATGTATCTTTTTAATATTCTTTTGATCTTTCTCAATTTTTCGCGCTCTTCTTTCTATCTCCCTTCTCAATCTTGAATTGGAAGTTTTGAAAAAGTCCTCAAAGCGGGCAACAATCATCTCCTTCTTTAACCCAGCAACCCCCCTTTCTTTATTGTATAAATACAAAATAAAGTCTTTATACATTCGTGAGTCGGACCAGGAAAGAAGCGGTTTGTCTCGCCTTTTAACATCAATCATCACACAATCAACACTAGGTTTCGGAATGAAATCCCGTCTTTCAAATTCCCAATAGACTCTTATTTCAAACCAAGGATAAAGTAAAACAGAAATCATCTGATTTCGCGAGTCCTGTGGTTTTCCGATGAATTTTTTCGCTGCTTCTTTTTGGACTATTAAATACCCTTGCTGAAAATTCTTGTCGTCCGTAAGTTTTCTGATGACGTCGGATATAATTACAAAAGGAGTATTGGCGAAAACTTTAAAAGGATAGCCGGGAAGTTTATATTTTAAAAAATCGTTTCTAACTAATACCAGTTTATCTAATTCCGAAAATTTATTTTTCAAATGAAGGTAAAGTTTTTCGTCAATTTCAACAGCAATTACCTTCTTCGCAGCATTTAATAATTCTTGGGTAATAATCCCCTTCCCCGGTCCGATTTCCAAAACAACATCATTTTCCCCAATCGAAGACTTACCAACCAAATCGGCAACAAGTCCTGGGTTAATCAATCTATTTTGTGAATACAGCATTCTTCTTTTTTTCAATTTCATAAAAGAATATCCCTTCCGGTAATATTTTATCCCGATATAATTTAAAAAGCGAAAACGAATAATTTTTAGTAATCTTTAAAACAATATTTGTTATGCTAAACTTTTTTCATGAATATCAAAAAACTATCATTTAGGGGCTTTAAATATATTTACTCAAAAGTCCCAAGACTTTGTGTTGATCTTCTTATCAAAAACCGAAAAGGAGTGCTTCTGACCAAAAGAGATATTCCACCCGACAAAGGCTGGTGGCATTTTCCCGGTGGAACAGTATTAATGGGTGAAACTCTCAAGGATACGGTTCATAGAGTTGCCTCTGAGGAATTAAATACTAAAGTTGAAATTATTAAATTCTTAGGTTTCTTGGAGTATACCGAAGGAAGCGGATTTGGGTATCCCATATCCGCAGTTTTTCTTGTTAAACCAATCAACAAAATTGTCGGCGGCGAGCAGGCAAAAGAAGTTAATTATTTCAAAATAATCCCCGAAAAAACATTACCCGAAGTAAAAAGATATTTAAAAGAAAAATTCAATCTCCGATAAAAAAGAAGACAGAGGAGGGAATGGTTTCTATAAATTTAGATCCCAAGCAATTTCATATTGTTCAAAACCAAATGACTTGAGTAGTTCTTGAATTGGTTTATTTTTGGCAAGTGTTTCCACTTTAATTCTTTTAGCTTCTTTTGAACTGGCAAATTCAATCACTTTTTCCACAAGCTTTTTTGCCAAACCTTTCCTTCTGTAATCTGATTTCACTAATAAATCGGAAAAATAAACGTATTTCTCAGGATATTCAGTTAATTCGGAATCCTCATTAATCCAAGCACTGGCAAAACCGACAACTTTTCCATCAACTTCGGAAATGAACAGATTTCCGCTCCTTTCTTTGCGGCGACGGAGAATAAAACTTAAATATGATTCCGCAACATCTTTCCCAGGCTTTTTCCGAGAAGTAAACTTTCTTTCGTACTCTTGCAGTTCTAAAATACACTCAAGAAGCTGACTCCTGTCTTTTTCGACATATTCTCTTATTTCTGAATTCATAAACAAATTATACAGAGTCCGCGGAGGAAATGGGTTATTAACTAATCTTTTTGCAGGTTATCTGACACAGTATTTTTATAATAATCCGGCCTTATGTCTGGTTTTTGCTTAATTATATATTGGTAGACTCTCCCCAGGCTTGAAAAAACATAACCTTTAAGCAATAATCCATTAATCACCAGATTGTCTCTCCAATTCATTTTATCAAAGTCTTTTAGATCGGGACCAAAGGGAGTAGTTCTATTAACATTAATAGTTTTTATGTCGTTAATATTAATTTTAAAAGGCCTAGCAAAAAAACCTAAAACTGCGCTTAACGGAAAAAATATATTCATTTTTTCATCATTTAGCTCTATTCTAGTAAATAGAAGCGTGTTAACCAACAAGATTGCTATAAGGGCGAAAAGCCCTGTATAAATCAAGTCTTCATAAAACATCTTTTTATACTCTTGCTTGGTATTTTCCAAAAATATTTTTCTACTTTGTTCCATATCCAAAAAAATTTTATTTACCTCGGATGGATAATCCTTATCAACATAACTAGGAAATCTCTCAGAGAGATTCTGTCCATCAAAATACCCCTGAGAACGAAGGTAGTTGTCGTTTGCAAACCCAATTTGTGATTTTAATGAAGCTAAAATTATTAACAAAAATGGTCCTAAGATAATAAAATAAAAAGGACAAATCCTGACCGTCAACTTCATAATTAAATTATATCAGGTTAAAATCCAGAAGCCGCGCTTGCCCGCACGCCGTCTACAAAGCCTTGGCGACGTACGACCTTTGGAGGGAAGAAAATTATTTCGAAATATTTTACTTTTTCACTACTTTTATTAAACCGTACAGTCCAATCAATAGCCAAGCAGTATTAAGACCAACAGATGGTATTACACCGTGAACTCCTGAATTAATAATAATTCCTATCGCCCCCACTACATTAAGAATTTGATATCTTCTATTGTCTGCAGAAAGTTTTTTCGTTGAAACAAGATAATAAGCAAGCAAAATTGCAAAAGTACCTATCCAACCAACAACTTCGTAAATCATAACCAGATTATATCAAGATCGCGGAGGAAATGGAGTCTCAGGTTTTTTAACCAGAGCTAATTTGAAGGACGTCGAACGTCCCGAGGACAAATTATTTATTTGACAAATTAATAATGTAAATACATAATATGTACAAATGCGTGTATTGCCGAAGACCGTATCTTTCGAATGGGACAAAGGCAATCTTGATAAAAGTTACGAAAAACACGGCACCACACCAAAAGAAACGGAAGAGATTTTTGTCAGCGAGGAACTTTATGTTCTTCCGGACGTGAAGCATTCTCAAAAGGAAAAGCGATATATTGCTCTTGGTAAAACCCAAGAAAACAAACGGTTACTTGTAGTTTTTGTAATTAGGAAAGAGAAAATAAGAATTATCTCGGCAAGACGAATGCATAAAAAGGAGCTGCAAAAATATGATAAAGCTAAAAAGAATTCCAAAATTTAAGTCAGAAAAACAAGAACGGGAGTTTTGGCAGAATGTCGACTCCACTGGTTACGTGGATTACACAAAGCTTGAAAAATGGTCTTTTCCAAACTTAAAACTTACATCCCGCCCAGTGACAATACGAATTCCTGAAACTATTATAGAAAAGGTAAAAATCAAAGCCAACAGAATGGACATGCCATACCAGACTCTTATTAAGCAATTTATATATAAAGGCCTGGGAATAAACCTTTAATCCGATCAAAGATTTCTCGACTCCGGGGCTAATTTGAAGACAAATTTTGACTTTTTAGCTTCTTATATTTGAAATCCTGATCCCGGTTTCTTTAATAACTACAAGTTGCTTACCGAAATCTGCTTTTGATTTTGGACTCTCGAAAAATTTCTTAAGAATTTTATTAACATTCTCGGGTGTTTGATTTTTTGTTCGAATTCGCATTATTCCAACTTTACCTTTTTCTCGAAAGTACCAGAGATCCACAAAATCCTGATCAAAAGTAATGATAATTCTTCCTTCCCTTTTTGCTTTCTTCACTACCTCTTCATCGGATAAATAATGAAGTTTCTGCTCAAGGATAGAGACAGCATCAAAATTAAGATTTCTCAAAAATTCTGCAGTAAGTGGAGAAAGATTTGCATCCAAAAGAAATTTAAGCGAAGTTGTAGTTTTCTTCACGATTAAGTTTTTCTGCTGCAAATGCAAGTGCTGCTTCAATTTGTTTTTTGGTAAGAGGGGGGTAGGCTTTTATTATTTTTTCAAAAGTGTATCCGTTTGCAAGAAGGTTAAGGATCACCCCTACGGGAATCCTAGTACCTTTTATGACGGGCTTACCAACCATCACCTTCGGATTGATTTCAATATACTTATCGTATTTCATACTCGTTATTGTAGCATTTTAATCAAGAAAAACATATAAAAACTCTAGAGCTAATTTGAAGACAAACGTTTTTTCATTATTAGATACCTGTTAAAAGCTTCTATAAACCCGGGAGGAAATTCTTTTGGATTTTCTTTCAACATCTTTTCTACTCTCTTTAAATCAAACCATTTTCCTCCACTCAGTTCTTTCTTGTTCGGCATTATGTCTCCATTAAAAACAGTTGTAAAAAGTGTACTAAATTCTTTAAGAATCATTCTCTTAAACTCTTGCTCTTTGTAGAATTTAGTTATCCTTTCAAGAGTGTGCGTATTAACTCCCAACTCTTCTTTTAGCTCGCGCCTTGCTGCTTCTTCATAAGTTTCACCTTCGTCAACATGTCCTCCCGCAGACTGATCCCATGTATTAGGATAAGTATCCTTATTGGAACTTCTCCTCTGAAGAAACAACTCACCTTTACTGTTGAAGACAAATATCCTAACAATTCTTCGTATTAATCCTTTTTGAAAAGCAATTTCTTTATCTTCCGAACCAATTACTTCGTCATTTTCGTCAACAATTACTATTTTCGACATGGTGAAATTATAACAAAAATAGTGAAGCTAATTTGAAGACAAATATATTGTATAATCCGATAAGTGAAAGTGATCAAAAAGGAATATCATATTTTCGCTCCACAGACTAAGGTATGGGATACGCTCACCAATCCTAAGACAATTGAAGCGTGGGGCGCAGGACCCGCAAAAATGACCGATAAAAAAGATTTTAAGTTTTCACTTTGGGGTGGATCTATCCACGGAACAAATCTTGAGGTTGTCCCAAATAAAAAGCTTATTCAGGAATGGTACTCGGACGACGATCCAGAAACAGCCACAAAAGTTACATTCACTTTAACCCATAAGGAGGGCTGTACTACCCTAAAATTAACACACTCCGGAGTTTCGCCAAGAAATTACGAATCAATAGATAAAGGGTGGGATGATTATTACCTAGGAGAAATTAAAAAATTATTAGAAAAATCAAACTAATCAAACGGGGATAACTTGAAGACAAATTATTTGATTTTAATTACTACTTTCCCCCGGGGAGAATTTATTTTCTGATAAGTAAATGCTTCTTTTACTTCAGTTAAAGGAAATACTTTGTCTATATTCACTTTCATTTTTCCACCGTCCACAAGTCCTGCTACGCGAGACAAATTTTTTGTCTGAGTTTTCGTATTTTGACCGATTACAGTTACACCGTTCCTTTTTGCTAATTCCTCACTGGGTTGTCCTAACATTGAAACAAGGATTCCTCCCTTTTTCAAAACTAAAAATGATTTATTCGTCGTTTCCCCGCCAACCATGTCATATACGGCATCAAAATCGTGCAGCATTTCTTCAAATTTCTGTTTTTTGTAGTCAATCACTTCATCAGCACCTAACTCCTTCGCAAATGTTGCATTGTCCGTGCCAACTGTGGTCGCAACATACGCACCAATTGATTTGGCAAGCTGAATTGCCAAGTGCCCTATCCCCCCGGCTCCCCCGTGAATTAAAATTTTCTGCCCTGCTGCAAGTTGCATATGCTCTTCAATCGCCTGCACCACACTGCTCCCTACCAGAGGAAGAGCCGCAGCCGTCTCGAAATTAATCTTGGGCATCCGCCCAGTGTTAGCCGCATTGGCTATGGCCAGTTCCGCCAATGAACCGGTTCCTCCATTCACAACATTTGCCGATCCGAATACTTTATCCCCCAGCGCAAAATCGGCCACTGCTTCCCCTACCTCAGAAATAACACCGGCAAAATCTCCTCCGGGTGTAAAAGGCAATTCAATTGGCATCATGTCTTTAAGAGAGCCTGACATGACAGCCACATCAAACGGATTGATACTAGCTGTATAAACTTCTACTAAAATCTGGCCTGCTTTAGGCTCGGGTTTGACAACTTCATTAATTGCTAAAACTTCCGGCCCGCCGTAAGAACTTACCTGAACCGCTTTCATGATTTTTACATTATAACAAATTACTCTTAGAGTTAATTTGAAGGACGTCAAACGTTCCAAGGACAAATTATTGGCGTTACTTTGTTTTGAGCTAAAATTCAATACCTATGCTTAATTAACATATGTTTTTATTGAAAGAAAATTATTGGGAGGTCAAAGAAACAAAAAGTAAAGGAAGGGGCATTTTCGCAAAGAACCCAATTTCGGAAGGTACACTTATCGGAGATTACGTTGGAAAACTGGTTCACCTGAAGGATGTAGATTTTGATAAAGAAAAAGAAAATCTATATCTGATGTATTACAGCGACACAACAGGCATTTACCCCAATTTAAAAAAACCCGGCATATACCTACTGAACCATTCATGTACCCCTAATTGCTGGATTTTTAAATTTAACCGTCACACTTTGGTTTTTGCTTTAAAGAATATTAAAAAGGGGGACGAATTGACAATTTCTTATCTGTTTCCTCCATGCAAACAATGCATAGACTGCACGCATATATGCTCTTGTGAAAGCAAGGTTTGTACAGGCTCGATGCATTTAACCGAAGGCGGATATAAAAAATGGCAGGACTTTCAAGACAAAGAAGAAAGGAAAGAAAAACGTAATATTATTAAAAACGAAAATACATTAAAATTGTTAACAAAATACCCGAAATCTATTTCTAAAAGTTATATTGCGAAAATCAAAAAGTTAGAGATTAGATAGCCTTCCCACCTTGCTAATTTGAAGACAGGTTTGTACTCAACCAATAAAAACAGCAAGGGAAAGAAATACTAAAAAGGAAATAAAAAGCCAGCCGGTCGTTGCCAAAACCAAATCAACAGCCTCATTTTTTCCCTGCCTGCCGGCAGGCAGGTTTCCGTCAAAAAATAATTTATATGGCTGGTAAAAAACAATTAAAGCACAAATTAAGGCTGATAGCGAAAAAAGGAGTAGGAAGGCAACCGGTCCGGCATAATTTGGAACCTTTCCAAAAATCTCATTCCCTTTCCAGAAAAAAATTCCAATGAGCGCACAATATAAAGTTACTCCTAAGGCTTGCTTAAAACCAAGGCGAACTAATGAATCCGACAGTTTTATATTCACAAATACATTATACACTCAGAAAGCCGGAGGCTAACTTGAAGTCAAATTTTTTTCATTTGGATATTAACTCATTGGTAGGAATAATGCGAGAACGAGTTTTCTTATCTTTCGGAAAGCCGGTCGGAAGTAAATATCCCTGCCAGTCACCTTCACCTATGGCTAACTCTAGGTGAAGTTGGTCAACCAATTTTGGCTCATCCTTAACTTCGTAAACTCTGTAATCCCCTTTTGCCAGCTTTTGATCTGTCCTGTGACCTCGATGAGTTGCAACCAGAATTTCTCCAACTGTTTTTGTAAAAACCCAAACAAAAGATTTCTTATCCAGCTTCAAAACCTTAACATCATTTCTTGTCTCGACCAAAGAATACTTGCCCTTTTTCAGTAATTTAATCATAACTCTGTTTCTGTTATACCTTGATAAAGACTGATTCCAACAATACCGGCTAGTCCCCAAACGAATGGAAGCCAGAGGGGGAAATTAAAAATATCCGAATACGAATAAGCCCAAGTTCCGCCCGTCATAATTAAACTCTCTCCCAAAGAACCAACTGCTCCAGAAATAATAAACCATAGAAATTCCTTTTTAATCGGAATTATTTTACTCTTTAATACAGCTGAAAGTATTAAAACCAGAGTAAGAACGACGCTCGTTTTCCAAAAAACAAAAACCGCAATAATCACAAGTATTATAAAAGCTATGGAGTATTTAAACTTCCTGTTCAAAAATCTAATCATATAAATCTGAAGCGCAGATAGCAATTACACCCACTCTCTAATTAATTGTACTCCTTAATATACCTACTCTGTCGTAACAGACTATTACAGATAAATGATTGTAATTAAAGTCAATTATATTGTAATTGATTTTGGGGGGGCAAATTTTGCTGAAACTCTTGTTGTTGTCTTTCAAGTTCCTCTTGCGCTTTTCTTGCCTTTTCCAATTGTCTAGTAGGATTAATTGCAGCAAGTACAATTACGGAAAATATTCCCAATATTGCAATAATTGGCAAGGTAAAGGTTACAACATATGCCAGAAACATTTTCCCCTTGCCGACGGGGGCATCTTGGACAACGTATGTTTTGGCAATTTTATCGTGCCAACCTTGCTTCTCCTTATCCCATATAACCCAGAAATACCCCAGGGAGAAAATTAAAGAAGATAATATTCTTCCCACAAATTCGCGCAAGAATGCCTTACCCAAACCAACTTTAGCGTCATCGGTTCTAATAACACGGAGGTGATAAAACTTCTTGCCTAGTGTCGTTCCGTAAATTCCGGTAGCTAACCAAAAATATACTAAAGTCAGCAAGCCAAATAAGCCTTGAAATAGTTCTTCCGAATCCGGAAAAAGTACAGTAAAAATTATGGCAAAAATTCCAAAAATTAAAGTGTCAATAAAATAAGCACCACCTCTTAAAATAAAACCAGCTTTTGTTGAGGCTTCTGATGCGGCGGCTGGAACCGCCAAAGTGGTAATTGGTTGGACCGGAGCTTGAGGAGATTGAACATCCGGATTTACTGGATTTTCGTGCATTTATTAATTTAAGCATATTTCAGTTATGCTATGCAAAGATTTTTGATACACTGAATTCATGCAAAATGTTTTTAACCAAAGTCTGTGGGGAGATGAAGGATTTAGTGCGATTTTGTCAATGAAGTCTCTTCCCGAAATAATATCTATCATCTCCCGCGATACTTCTCCCCCTTTATGGAATATCTGGGAATGGGTAGTTTTTAATACACTCGGTACCGACGAAATTTACATCCGAAACCTTTCTTTTACTTTCTTTTTGGGGACGATCTTTTTTACTTACAAAATTGCCTCACTTTTTTGGAGTAGAAAAACAGGACTTCTGGCAGCACTTTTTCTTTTTTTAAACCCCTTTTTCTTCATCTACGCATTCGAGGGAAGGATGTATTCGATAATGAGCCTAGGAGTTGCCGCCTCAATGTATTACTTTTTAAGGATTTTTTATAATGAGGAAATAATCAGAAAAAGAGACAAAGTAGGATATGTCTTTTTTACCCTCTGGGCACTTTATTCGCACCACTTTGCCTTTTTTGCGGTATCAATTCAAGGAGTATGGTGGCTTTATGAACTTACTTTTGGCAAAAGGATTAGGGCCAAAAAGATGTTTAAGCTGTTTTTGATTACCGCCGCCAGTTATGTCCCCTGGTTATATCCTTTGTATTCGCAGACGAAAATGGTCTCGGGAGGCTTTTGGCTCGGAACACCCACTCCCCAAGACCTATACAAAATAATCGCAGATTACATTGCCCAAGGAATTAAAAACGAAAATCTTACTATACCAGTTCTTGGCACTCCTCTTTACCATGCTGCTTTATATATATCTATTGCAACGCTTGTTTTAAGAAAGTGGTGGGGGGGAATTAAAAAAACCACTTTTCTTCTTGTGTGGTTTCTGGGGCCAATTCTTGCTACCTGGTTTATTTCCCAAAAATTCCAATCTATCTTTTTCAACCGCTACCTTCTTTATACTATCCCAGCAGCAATGCTGGTTTTGGTTTCTTCAAGAAGCAAGTTATCAATAGTTCCACTTGCAATTCTAGCAATATTTTTTGGAATAATGGATTATCAGTACTTCACTCACCCGGCAAAACTTCCCTTTCGAGAAATGGCAGGTTACGTTAAGGAAACTCAAAAAGAAGGAGATTTCCTTATTAATTGGTACAGTAACGGAACCCACCACATCTGGGAAACAAAATATTACGGCATTCCTGCTCCGATTTATACTTCAGGAGACGCCGAACTCCCCTTCTTCGTCGGAACGGCTTTGATGGATGAATCCGACATCATCCGCGAAATCCCGGAGGGAGTAAAAAGAATCGGGGTAGTAACAAGTGGGCCAATTGAAGAAATAGAAGTTCCGAATTTTGGACAAGAAGAAGTCAAAGAATTCGACGGGTTGAAGTTTATTTGGTACTTGAAGAAATCAGGAAACTAAAGAATCTTAAAACCCATTTGCAGCCAGGCAAAATTCAAAGCTCTAATTCCATAACTTAAAGTCTTTTTCACACTTCAATATTATCACTATTAAGGAGGTTGGGCTTGAAAACCAGCCTGAATAAAATGCTTGTCAAAAGTGAAAGCATGCACCAGATCTAATCGCTTCATCAGGCCGAATGACGTACAATCTGTATAAGAAACTTCAACAGGCAGTTTTTTAAAAAGTTCCCAAGCAGTTTTCTCGTCTTCCGGCAGAATCAATTTTATCGGAAGAATATCTGAATTTGAAAGAATATATTCTCCAAAATCAACCGACATTTCCTTTCCTCCCTTATATAGCATCCACGTCGTTGCCTCGTCGAAAATAAAATTACTTGTTAAAAACTTCAATTTTTCTTCTTTTGCATTTTTCCAAAAAGCAAGCGCTTCTTTATGATACTGATCGTTTTTAACATATAGTGCAATGAGGGCTCCGCTATCCACAAAAATGGGTTTACTTTTGTCTTCCATGGAGGCGTGAATATACTACTTCGTCGATACTCTCCTTATTATCAAGACCGGATATTTTGATGGCATGCTTGTCTATGTCCCAAAGAGACTTTAACCTTTTTCTTCTTGCTTTGAGGTTAGTGTAAGTAACGTCCAATGCATGGCGCACTAAAGAAGCAAAGCTTCTTCCCTGTTTCACGGCAAGTTCTTTGTACTTCTCGTAATCATCTTCAGATATTCTGACGTTTGTGGTAACTAAGTTTGTCATATTAAACCATAATAAACCGATATCGCGGTATTGTCAAGACCTGTTGAATTGAATCCAAATAATCTTAAGACCTATTTGGGTAAAGTGTTCATCAGACAAAAAAAGAGTTTTTCAAATTTTTATGATTTTTTGCCTTTAATCATCTCCCTCTCGTTCCCTAGTTTCTCCGGTAACCACTCCGACAAATAATTTCTAACCAGTTTTGAGACAGACTGTTTTTTAACCACAGATAAATATTTCAAATCCCTTTTAGTTTCTCTATCAAGAAGCATCTCAATTCTTTTTAGCATATACACTATCTCAAAAAGAGGGCTATCTAATCAGGACTATTATACAACTTTACATTGTGGTTAAACTAAGCACAGTATTTTGAAGCTAAAATCTTGCATACATAATGCTACTTTGTGTTAAACTGGATATAGGACTTGTATGAAAAATTTCTTGGAAAAGCTCCATACTCCTGTCTGGCTTTTTATTCTGCTTTGTCTGGTTTTTATTCTCAGGATTCCTTCCTTTTTTGAACCATATTCTTATGGGGATGAGATGATTTACCTGACATTGGGTGAAGCAATACGCAGTGGCATCCCTTTATATAGCGAGGTTCACGACAATAAACCTCCGCTTTTATATATTATGGCCGCTATTGCAGGAAATCTTTTTTGGTACAAAGCGATTTTGACCTTGTGGGTTTTAGTGACAATTTTTGTCTTTTGGAAACTATCAGAAACACTCTTCCCAAAGAAACTAAAAGCTCAACAGGTTGCAACAGCCATTTTTGCACTCCTAACCACAATTCCTCTTCTCGAAGGAAACATCGTAAATGCAGAACTCTTTATGATAGGGCCAACAATATTGGCCTTCTATCTCCTTCTTAATAAAAATTTGACAAGAAAAAATCTTTTTTTCTCGGGAGTTCTCTTTTCAATATCAACGCTGTTCAAAGTCCCAGCAATATTTGACTTCCCGGTAATTATCTTCATCTGGATAGCAAAAGAAAAAGGCCTCAACAAGAAGGTTCTCTCCGAAATAGGCCGAAAGACTTTAATTCTTGGCCTTGGATTTCTTAGTCCCATTGCCTTAACAATTATATGGTTTTGGTTTAAGGGAGCCTTGAATGAATATCTTGTCGCCGCTTTCCTGCAAAATGTGGGGTATTTATCCAGCTTTAGGCCGGGCGATGTACAAAAGCCGTTCTTAGTTAAAAACGCACCACTTCTGCTGAGGGCAGGAGTCGTCTTTGTAGGGATTTTGATTCTTTATATTAAGAAAAAAAGGGTCTCGCGCGAATTCCTCTTTGCATCATCTTGGCTTTTCCTTAGCCTTTTTGCAGTAACGTTATCCGAACGCCCTTATCCACATTATCTCATCCAGTCAGTTGCACCTCTTGCCCTACTTTTGTCGATACTTTTTACCTATCAGAAAAAAGAGCAGGTTTTGGCAATCTTACCTCTAACTCTCACATTTCTGGTTCCTTTCTATTTTAAGTTTTGGTATTATCCGACCTACCCTTACTATGCCCGTTTCCTGAAGCTGACCAGTAGACAAATATCAAAAGATGAGTACTTGGCCACATTTGGCAACCACGTTCCCAGAAACTATAAAATAGCTGACTTTATAATTTCGTTGACCAAACCTTACGAAAAAATTTTTGTTTGGGGAGAATCCTCACCTATTTATGCTCTTTCCAGAAGATTCCCTCCGGGGAAATATGTTGCCGATTATCATATCAAAGATTTTTCAAACGCTGAAGAAACCATAAAAACCTTGTCTTCAGATTTACCCTCCTTTATAATAATTCTGCCTGAAAGCTCTTCTTTCCCCGAGCTGGAATTTTTCCTAAGAAAAAATTACGGCCTTGCAGAAACCATCGATGGGGTCGAAATCTGGAAACTCCTCAATCCCAAAGTAAGATCTCTAATTTCAAGCTAAAGCTTCCACTTTTACTAATACTGGTCATTTTTGTTAAAATCTAGAAACCAAATCCGCCCGAAACACCATGAAGCCTTCCAAAAGATCGCAAAACAAAAGAGCGTTCTCAACTGCGGCAGCCAAACCTGCTATACCACTTATCAAATATCTTTATTCCTCGCTTACTATGAGCATTCTAACTATTTTGGCGGTTTTACTCAGCCAAAAAAGTCTCCCGCCCCAAATACCGCTCTTTTACGGACTACCCGAAGGAGAGGAACAACTAACCACATCTTTTGGCCTCATTATTCCAGGAGTGGTTTCTCTTATTGTAGCTGGCATTAATACTCTTATTTCTTTACTTTTAGATAATCAATTTTTACAAAAATCTCTTATACTTACCTCGCTTGCAATTAGCGCCTTCTCTCTTGTGACTACGCTTAAGATAATATTACTTGTCGGTAGTTTTTAAATTGATGAATGCCTTTTTCAATCTCGCTTTCTTCCCGGCATTACTTTCCGGAATCATATCCTACTCTAGCGTGCCAATTATTATTAAGTTGGCCCATAAATTCGGAATAATCGATGATCCAAGATTTCATAAACATCCCAAAGTAATTCACACTTATCCTGTTCCTAGGGGCGGCGGAGCTGCCACGTTTCTAGGAATTTTGATTGCATCGATAATTTTTCTTCCTCTAGATAAACATCTCATCGGAATACTACTTGGGGCAACCTTGGTTACAAGTCTTGGCGTTTTGGACGATAAATATGATTTAAATCCTTATAAAAGGCTTTTTATTCAATTTATGGCAGCAGGAATTCCAATCCTAGCCGGCATCGGAATTTCGTTTATCAGGAACCCATTTAACGGAATTCTTGATCTCTCCCAACCCCAAATAAAATTTTTCCTTATTGGAGAAGAAAGAAGTATATGGGTTTTATCCGACGCGTTTGCACTAGTTTGGATCGTTTTTATGATGAATATGCTTAATATGGGCGCCAAAGGAGTCGACGGTCAGCTCCCCGGGGTTGTCGTAATTGCCGCTACAACGATTGCGGCTCTTTCTCTAAAATTCTCCGCCGATATTACTCAATGGCAGGTTATCATCCTGGCCTCGATTACGGCTGGAGCTTACTTCGGATTTTTACCATGGAACTTTTACCCTCAAAAAATAATGCCCTCCTATTCAGGAGCAACGCTGGCAGGATATCTTTTGGCGATACTATCAATTCTTTCAACAACAAAGGTTGGAACATTGATCGTTGTTCTTGGGATACCCCTGGTCGATACTTTCTATACCATAATAAGAAGGGTTGCTTCCGGCAAATCTCCTGTTTGGGGTGATAGGGGACATCTTCATCATAAACTCTTGGACGTCGGCCTAACAAAAAGGCAGGTAGCGCTTTTTTACTGGGCAGGTGCGGCGGTTCTGGGAATTTTTGCTCTTAATTTGAACGCGGAATCTAAGTTCTATACAATTGTGGGAGTTATCATCTTTGTCGGAGGATTACTCTTGTGGTTGACACAAAAATCAAAAACTTAACTTCACCTTTGGCGGGAAGTCTTTATCAAATAATAAAGATTTCCCGACCTGTCCATTGGGTCAAAAATCTCTCTCTTTTCGCAGCGCTCATTTTCAGCGGAAATCTTTTAGAAAGCACCCTCGTAGCCAAAGCCTTCCTTGCTTTTCTTTCTTTCAGCTTTGCAGCCTCGGCTACATATATCTTTAATGACATTGCTGACGCTGAACGCGACAAACTTCACCCGCTAAAAAAGAGAAGACCAATTGCATCAGGTAGCCTTTCGGTCTTCCCGGCTCTATTGGCGATGTTTGGATTTGTATTTGTTTCTCTATACATTGCGGTAAACCTAAATACGCTCTTTTTACTTTCGGTTTCTGCATATCTTTCAATTCAGGCTCTTTACAGTCTCGGACTTAAAAACTTCCACATAATCGACATCCTCATAATCGCATCTGGCTTTGTTTTAAGGGTTTACGGAGGAGCTTTTGTAATTGACGCACATTTATCTGTTTGGTTTCTTTTGTGCATTATATCGGTTGCCCTTTTCCTGGCATCTGGCAAAAGGCGGGCTGAGCTTGGAACAATACCCGATGGCGAAACTAGAATTAGTCTTACAAAATACCGAAGAGAGCTTCTAAACTCGTATGTAACAATGTTTGGAAACGCCGCCTGGATGAGTTGGGCACTTTTTACCTTTTTTGAGTCACCCACACCAATTACAAGAGTCTGGATCTTGCTAGCCGAAATATCGAGAACTACTGCCATCAGTAAGCTTCTGATGGCCACAATACCTATAGTAATTTTTGGGATAATGCGCTATGAAGCATTAATCTTTGAAAATAGAAGCGAAACTCCTGAAAAACTTTTCTTGACCGACAAAGAGCTTGTAGGCTCGGCTATCCTTTGGATTGGTCTCATCGTTTGGATTCTTTACGGCGGAGTAACTAGTTGGGGCTAGGGGTTACTTTCGGAGAAGGTGTCTGTGTAACTTTTTTTGACGGAGTCGGAGTTAGCTTTGAACCCCCTTCTATCTTTCTGGCATACTGATTTGAAATCCACCCCTCCTTACCCTCTTCGTATTCAATTTCAAACCATCCCGTCTTTTCGTCCGTTTGAATAAGCGGGTACTTTTCACCCGGCTCAACTCTCCCTATTTCCTCTCCCAACGTTGAAGGTTCTCTTCTCACTCTCAAAAACCCGGTTGAGGTCTCTAATATTTCAACCATTTCTTTTCCTATGTCAGAAGGAGTTGGGGTAACTGAAAGAGTCTCAATAACTTCTTGTCCTTGTGATTTAGCAAGCTTAACAATCGCTGTTAATTTATAACCTTGGTGAGTTTTAACCTCAATAATTCTTTCTTGAAACCCTTCCGATGACAAAACCAGAGTGTGCCCACCGGGTAAAATCGAAGAGGTCTTGTGGGGAGTGAATGCTTTGTCCCTCCCGTCAATTTCCAATTGAGCTGAATCTGGAATGCTAACAACCGTAAGACTTGTTTCCTCTTTTGCAATCCTTTCAAAGGAGATTATTTCGCCGGCTGAGCCTTCTTCGCTATCTGCAAATACACGCCTTATTACCGTCTGTACACCGGCAATTAAGTTGACTTTAGTTTCATAGGGAGTAAGAGGCGCCTGGAAAGAGTCTGGAATGAGTTTGATTACTAGCTCACCAGGACTCCGGTTTACCTCATAAGGCGTTCTTCCCACCTCTTCCCCATCTATAAATACATTTGCAGGAGGATCTGTCTCAATGAAAATGCCTGCGACCTTGGGTTTAAAGTAACCAATAACAAAAAATATCAATCCAATCAGAAATGCCAACCCAAGTATAATGATCCCGACAAGCTTTGTTTTCTTCACAGTAAAAGAGTTTACCACTAGTCAAAATCCCTAGCAAGTTATTCACAAATCTCTTGACCCAGCACCAAAATGGCATAAAATATTACCTGATTTGAATCCTATTAATTTTAATCTCTAACTGTTTAGGGAATGTTTAAATTTCAATATAGTTGGATTCATATTTTGAAAAATCAGATGCCATTTTGGTGCTGGGCTTGACAAATAAGCAATCCTTTATTATTATAAATTTAGCACTCACTAGATGAGAGCGCTAATTGTATTCGTCTAGAAAGGGGGTGAATAGAATGGTTAACTTAGCAAGGAGGGATCCATTCGGAAGTCTTTTCGCCTGGCCAAGATGGCTTGACGAGTCCGACGAAACATTTCCAACCATTACAACTCAACGTGGTTTAAAAATCCACGAAGATGATAAAAATATTTACCTCGAGGCAGTTGTTGCTGGAGTTCCGGCCGAAGACGTTGAAGTTAATATCGAAGATGGTGTGGTAACAGTTAAAGCGGAGAAAAAGGTCGAAGAAAAAAAGAAAGGCGAATATAGGGCATCTGCCTACAATTACTACTACACCTGTGCTCTTTCGGGGGGCGTTTGGGATAAGGCAAAAGCAGAAGTTGATCACGGAGTATTAGAAATTACTATTCCCAAAGCAGCAGCCGCAAGACCAAGAAAGGTTACTGTTAAAGCAAAGTCAAAATAGTTAATTAACGATTGGATTTTTGGTTACTTTTTAAGCCCTGTCGAGTATTAGTCGATGGGGCTTTGATTTCGAGGTCTAATAAGATAAAATAGTCAGAGTGACCCGTTGGCAGAGAGGCTTATGCATCGGTCTGCAAAACCGATTAGGAGGGTTCGACTCCCTCACGGGTCTCAAAAAATCGTTTGTCTATTTTTTAACCTCTTCCTCTTCTTCTTCCTTCTCAGGAACTTCCTCCACGGGCCCTGGTTCTGGTTTTGGCTTTGGTCGAGCTAGAAGCTCAATGTGGTCAGCAACGACACTTACATAGCCCTTTTCGCTAACCTGCAGTCTTCCACTCACAAAAATTTGGCGCCCGCGTATCACATGATCCTTTATTACGTCACCATAATGTCCAAAAACCAAAACGTTGTAAAAAGTAGCCGTGCCGTCACTATTACTGACAGCAAGTCTAAAAGTTACATATGAAACTCCGTCTTTTGAGACTCTCACTTCCGCATCCTTGGTAGCATTTCCAATTACACTTACAACTTGAAGGCTCATTTATATCACCTCCCCCTTTAATATTTTTCTATGGGACAGACTTTTTACATCCTACAATTTTAAAACAAGATATTCAAGTACATCTGAGTCCATGTTTTAAAATATCTCTTTTTTTTTGACTTTTTGAATTTCACAAGATATAATTAGCTCATATCTCGCAAATTTTGCGAGATTTTTTGTTACCAGCTGCCCAAATATGATACGTTTTTCAATCAACTTGCCTACAAGATACCGTCTTGACTTACATCTGGTAAGAAAGCGCGGAGAATCTACTGGTATTCCTCTTTTTCCAGACTTAGAAGATATCAAAAAGACCCGCTCGGGAAACAAAATTTCCCGTTTTTTCGGTCATATATTTGGACACAAAAAGATCAAGAAGGTTTTCGGGGTAAATATTGCGCTATTTGTCATTTTTTCCTCACTTCTTCCTAATCAAACACTCGGTGTAGAAAATGTCGATAATCTGACTCTTTCAACACCCATCATCTTAACAACTCAAAAGGGAGTTCAGTACCCTCTAAAAAACATTAAAATCACCCAAGGCTATAAATTCTTTCATCCCGGAATTGATTTCGATGGTATAACGGGTGACCCTGTCTATCCTATTACTTCGGGAGTAGTCGAGACTACAGAGCATTCAAGGTTGGGGTATGGGAATAACATATTAATAAATCACGGGAACGGAGTTTTTTCTCTCTATGCTCATCTTTCAAAAATTGAAGTTACCAAAGGTCAGGAAGTAAGTAATGCCATGGAAATAGGGAAGGTCGGAGCAACCGGCCGTGCCCGAGGAGATCATCTTCACCTCGAAATACGCGAAAACGGAAAAACAATTAACCCCCTCTCGATTCTGCCATTGAAATAATTATTAACCGTTGTCTAAGTCTTGCCAAACATACCAAGATGCAACTGTTCGGTATGGTTTCCAGTTTTTTTCTGCGAACCTTGCAGATTTAACTTTGTCAAACTTCTCACCTGTGACTTTTTCAAACCCCTTTTTTATTCCCAGATCATCAACCGGAAAAATGTCAGATCTTCCCAGAGTAAACATTAAAAACATCTCGGCGGTCCAGCGCCCTATCCCCTTCACCGATATCAACTCTCTCATAACTTCATCATCCGGTAATTCATTCAATGATCTTATATGAAGCTTCCTATCTTTCACTCTCTGGGCCAAATCTTTCATTGATCTTACCTTGGCCCAAGCCATACCACAGTTTCTCAATTCTTGATCGGCAAGGGCCAAAATTTTTCTGGGAGCTAATCTTCCTTTTACTTTATTTTTGAGCCTGTCGTAAATAACATCAGCCACTCTACCTGAAAGCTGCTGGCCAATTATTTCCCCAACCAGACCTTGAAAATAATCAGTATGAACTCTGGGTTTTATTTTGCACGAACCGTATTTTTTAACTAAAGGTCCAATATATTTATCTTTTGAGAGAAATTTCTCAGCATCCTGCCACATAGAGAAGATTATAGAGGATTTTAGAGGAAGTTATAGGAATTTAGAGGACTTGGTATTCATCCTCTAATCTCCCCTAGATTCCTCTAAGTTCCTTTATCTCAACCTAAGGTTACTTCGGAATCTTGCTTTCTCAACCTGATAAAACTTCTGCTCCCGAGCAAGTTTCTCCTCTAAAGACTCGACCAACCTTCGTAAATGCCAATCGGTTTTATTGATTAGTTCTATGAAAACCTCGTAGGTCAAGTCTTCGGCTTTTAGATTATCTACGGGAGGATAAAGGAATTTATAGGATTTTACAGGACTTTGCCTTTTTCCTTTCGCTTCCTCTAAATTCCTGTAATTTCCTTTAACTTCCATCGGTTTTGAGATTACCGACCGTTTTAGGGCCTCGTGCCAGTCGGATAAATCAATCTCCAAGTCCTTAAGGGAAGAACCGGGAACAGGTTTCAAAAATCCATCCTGTAAAGACCTTTGAGCATCCCCCTTTCCCTCAATCAAACTTGCCCTGGAGTATCCAAGAAAATTCAAATATTCCGAAGTTGTCGGTCTTGCAAACCCTTCTTCGATATTAGCTACAACGCTTCTGGTATTGTCATCAAACTGTGACTTCAATCTGTACTCTGACTTGGGTAGTAAATCAGTAAATCTTCTGACAAATATTCTTAAAAGACTTGCGTTTGACCATGCAACCAAAAAAATGTGACCGTTTGGGGTGTTTGAAATCCGTGATCTTTCTTGAGGTTTCTTGGCTTGGCTCAACTCTTTATAAGTCTTTTCAATAAGTTTCTCAACGACTTTATTAGTCATAATTTAAGTCTAACAGAATTTAGAGGACATTAGAGGAATTTAAAGGACATTAACAAATAAGATAACTGCTCACTAATTCTATCTTTTCACCCAAGATAAATTATTTTACCTTCAACTTTTTTACCTTCTACAGTCTCAAAACTAAAGGTCTCGTTTACTTTTTTCCCTAAAAGCGATTTTCCCAATAAAGAACTCTTTGAAACAAGTTTTACTCCAGGAATACTTACTACTTCTTCAGCGAGATAAAATTCTTCCTCTCTCCCGTCTAGGATTAGCTTCACAAAACATGATGTAACAACACTATCGGGTGTGGGTTCTTTTACTGCACCTTCTATCTTTCCTATCAAATCCAGCATCCTCTTAAAATACTCTTCTGCGGCTTGGGCTTGCCCTTGAGTAAGAAATCTTTCTCCCGCGGCTGACCAAGAACTTCTGGCTGTTTTAGATACTTCATTGGCAACAACCCTAAGCTCTTCCGCCCTTCTTTTCGCAAGTTTTACCTCTTTTTCCAAAATATCTAACAAATAGGTTAATCTCTTTCTCTGCATATGGAAAGAATTATATAATTATCTGAAGCTTTTAAAAATTAGGAATTAAAAATTGATGTTAGTAGTCCATTCCCCCACCCATTCCGCCAGGAGGCATGCCTGGCATATCTTTCTTCTCTTCAGGAAGATCTGTTATCAATCCTTCCGTTGTTAAAACCATCATCGCAACCGAGGCTGCGTTTTGAAGGGCAAAACGTGTAACTTTCAAAGGGTCTAAAATTCCGAATTTCGTCATTGAACCGAATTCTCCTGTCAGAGCGTTATATCCATAATCTCCGTCCTTTTCGCTTTCAAGTTTTTCCAAAATATGCCTTAGAACAAACCCGTCGTCTTCGCCCGAATTTCTGGCCAACATTCTCAAGGGCATTTCCAGAGCTTCCCGAACAATATCGACCCCAACTTTCTCATCTTCGTTTTCAACTTGCAAATCATCTAAAACCACCCGAGCTCGTAAAAGCGCAACTCCTCCACCGGGAACAATTCCTTCCTCAACCGCCGCTTTTGTGGCTCCAACCGCGTCTTTTACCCTTTCTTTTTTCTCGTTAAGCTCAATCTCTGTTGCCGCTCCGACATTAATCTGGGCAACTCCACCCGAAAGCTTCGCCAAACGCTCTTCCAATTTTTCGCGGTCAAAATCCGAGTCTGTTTCTTTGATCTGCCTTTGAAGAAGTGTAATTCTTCCGGAAATTGCTTTTTTGTCTCCCTTACCTCCAATTATCCTTGCGTTATCCTTATCAGCCCAAACTTTATCTGCTTGGCCTAAATCTGTTACTTCAATTGATTCATAAGTCCTGCCTGTATCTTCTGAAATAACGGTTCCGCCAGTTAGAACTGCAATATCTTCTAGCATTTCCTTGCGCCTATCACCAAACCCCGGAGCTTTAATGGCCAAAACATTAAATGTCCCTTTTAATTTATTTACAACCAATGTGGCTAGTGCTTCACCCTCAACTTCATCAGCAATAATTACAAGGCTTTTGGAAACCTTTACAAACTTCTCCAAAAACGGAAGTAAGTCCTGAATTGAAGAAACTTTTTTATCTGTGAGAAGGATATAGGCGTCTTCTATTTCTGCTTCCATTCTGTCCGGATTTGTCACAAAATAAGCCGAAACGTATCCCCTGTCAAATTCCATTCCTTCTTTGTATTCAATATCAATTGTCAAACCCTTCCCTTCTTCAACCGTAACTACTCCATCACGACCAACTTTATCAAGAGCTTCTGCAATTTTTCCTCCAATATTAGCGTCGCCTGCCGAAATTGTAGCAACTTGTTCGATTTCCTCCCTATTTTTAATTGGTTTTGAGATTTTTTTAAGTTCGGCAACAACTGCCTCAACCGCTTTCTCAACTCCCTTTTTGACAATCATGGGGTTTGCACCAGCCGTTATATTTTTCATTCCGGCTTGCGTCATTTGTTGGGCAAGGAGCGTTGCGGTTGTTGTTCCGTCTCCTGCAACATCGTTTGTTTTATCGGCTGCTTCTTTAACAAGCTGTGCTCCCATGTTTTCAAACGGATCTTTAAGTTCGATTTCTTTAGCAACAGTTACTCCATCATGGACGATATTCGGAGCACCCCATTTTTTGTCGAGCGCTACGTTTCTACCTTTGGGGCCAAGAGTTGTCACAACTGCTTTTGCAACTATATCAATACCCCTTAAGAGGGCAACTCGGGCATCATCTGAAAATTTAAGTTGTTTAGCCATACCTTAAAAATTTCTAATTATTCTAATTGCTCTAATTTCTAACTAATTTCCAATTTCCCAAAACCCAATTTGAACTTTGTGCTTAGTGATTATTTAGATTAATTAGAAATTAGGTTAATTAGTCATTCAAGCGGTTACCACCGCGAGTATATCATCGAATTTTGCGAATAGATATTCTACTCCCTTAATCTTCACTTCATTTCCTCCCCATTTTTTATAAATAACGGTGTCTCCCACTTTAGCTGGCGCCTTCCTTTTTGCACCGGTATCGGTAATCTCGTCATCGCCAACTGCCAATATTTTACCCTGTTGAGGCTTCTCGCTTGCAGAATCAGGAAGATATATGCCAGAAGAAGTTCTCTCCTCTTTCTCCAGAGGTTCAATCACAATATAACCGGCCGCGGGTTTAAGGTTTAACTTAGAAGGTTTCGTGGTCGTCATATCCTCAAAATAAAAGACTGCTAGCAATTACTAACAGCGAGTGCTATTGTAATGGATTGTGTCAGCCTTTGTCAATATCTATCTTAAAGAAACGCCGTATTGAATGAGAATTTTTTGGACCTCCTCTTGTAAGACATTCAGAGCTTTTTCGCCGCTCCTTGCCGACCATTCATTTACGACTCCGCCAAAGGCGGCCTTCAATTGAGAGTTTATTCCAGTATTCCCGTCAAAAGTATTGTCAGCCAAATACCAGCTATGTGACTCCAGCCCAAGGGCTATAATCGATCCCAATATATCATCTTCCCTCAAAGAAATGTTCATCTCTGGCCTCGGGTATACTTTTTCCAAAGTTTCGTGTTTTTTAATATTTTGGTTTATCTCTTGTAAAGAACCTTTCTCCGCCAAGAACTTCAGTAAAATCCACGCAGCTTCTTTATTACTACTTCTCTCCCAAACGGATTGAACCCAGAATGTGTTGTATGAATAGTTAGGGTCACTTGGAGTATTTTTTGGTAGTTGAGGAAGTCTTACGGTTTTAAAACGCAGTTTTGGATTATTTTTTGCAATATCGATAGCGCGCGCGGTTGGTCCAAAGTACATAGCCAGCTTTCCTTGAGCAAAAGCGGTCGTTGAGGCAGGAAGCGTATCATCCCAAACATTCTGTCTTCTAAAATCAGTGTAGAAAGTAAGTACATCAGCCATTTTCTGGCCGGAAGGATTACTTGGATTAACCCTATTTTGAAACATCATCAAGGCTAGGATTTCAGGCCAGTGATCAATGTTAGAAGTCTCTCCCAAAGCAATACCGGACTGAATGATCTTTCCGTCTCTCTCTCTTATCGTAAGGGATTTTTCTTCCCTTGGATCTACCAATTTTTTCAATTCATCCCACGTCTCAGGAGGTCTTTGAAGGGATGCGGCAAATATATCTTCATTTATAAAAAGGGTTAGCGCATCATATTCCAAAGGCATTGCAACAATTCCTTTTTCGGTCGTCAAGTTAGCTACTATTGACGGATAAAATGATTTATCGAACTCTTCTTTACCCATCACAGACGTTGGCAAGGTAGCTAGCTCTGTCTTGAACATTGGAAGCCAGCTGTTGTGAATTTCAAAGACGTCGGGCCCCTTGCCTGAAGCTAGAGAATTAGTCAACCTTTCTCTATAATCCCGAGGCGACTGCTTTTCGTATATTATTTTAATATTCGGATTTTCTTTTTCAAACTCCTCAATAATTGAAGAATATACTCCTTTGTCATGCTGCATGCCCCACCAGACAATTTCTCCTTTTTTGCCAAAAAGGAGTTGACTAGCCGGTTTTAACTTTGTAGCTACAAAAGCGAGCATTATTAATAAAATTACAAAAAAAAGGCCAAAAAAAATCAACTTTTTAAGAACCCCTTTACGTGGGGGTTTAGGAACCTCCGCCACTTCCTCCGCAATCGATGCCTGATCTTGAGCTTGTACAACTTCCGGTTGAACTTCTTGAGAAACGGGCTTACCTTGAGGGTGAACCGGTGGCTCACTGGGTTGAAAAACTTGGGTTACTTTATCCGCCATGGTAACTTTATTCATGATATCATACAATCTGTAAAATGATTAAGGTCACAAAGTTGTTTTTCGTAAAAGTCGCTACGAAACTAAAGAAAAAGGGTAGCTTCACTTTATCTTTAAGTTTCATCCTACTTACCGTCATGATAGTTCTTTCTTTCAATCTATACTATCAAGATAAAATTTTCCCGGGAATAATGATTTCAGGAATTAAGGTTGGCGGGATGACTAAAGCCTCGGCAGTAACTTTACTTAGACAATATGTAAGACCGCCAGAAAAAATATCAATTATAGCCAAGAATAGGAGCTTTGAACTCTCGTTAAAAGACGTTAATTCATACAACTTAGAACAAACCGTCGAGACCGCTTTTTATTTTTATAGAACAGGAAATTTAATTAAAGACAACTACGACCGTGCAATTTCTCCTTTTTCCATCCAAAATATCCCGGTTAAAACCAATATTAACGAAGAAGCGCTTGACCAATATCTCCAAGTAATATCAACACAAGTTTCAACCGAACCGAAATTCCCATCAGTTTCTATAAAAGAAAACGAAGTTCTAGTAGATAAGGGTTCTGCTGGGGAGGATATAGATACGGTCTTTTTTAAAAAAACGCTTGAAACACGACTTGCGTCGCTTAATTACTCACCGATTGAACTTTCTTTCAACAAAAATGACCCGAGCCTCAGCGAGGAAGAAGCAAAGATCTTTAAAACGAGAGCTGAGAAATTCCTCGGTAAAGACCTCTCTATCGTTTACGAATACCAAACACTCGTAATAGAGAACCAAAGCATCTTGTCATTTTTAGACCTAAAACAAGAATTTAATCAAGAAAAGATTAATGATTACATAAGTCGCGATGTATCTCCCAAACTTAATCATGAACCCCAAGACGCCGTGTTTGGGTTTGAGAATGGAAAGGTCACGGAATTTTTGCCTTCAAAAGAAGGCGTAACAGTAAACGAAAAAGGTCTTGTCCAGGAAATCACAAAAAGTTTAAGAGTTCTGGAAACTTCTGAAGAAAAAAATGTTTCCATCCAAGCTCCGGTTCAAACTGCCCGTCCGAAAATAACAAACGAAGAAGTAAATAACCTTGGAATAAAAGAACTTATAGGGCGTGGTGTTTCGAAATTCAGAGGCTCTATAGCTCCAAGGATTCATAACATCTCACTTGCTTCTTCAAGGTTTAACGGCGTTCTTGTCGCTCCCGGAGAAACCTTCTCTTTTAATAAAACATTGGGAGACGTTTCTTCTTTTACGGGCTATAAACAAGCGTATGTAATCCGCGACGGAAGGACAGTTCTTGGTGACGGAGGGGGTGTATGCCAAGTTTCAACCACTCTTTTCAGAGCATTACTTAACACGGGCCTTCCTATTATCGAAAGAAGAGCTCACTCGTACCGTGTCGGCTATTATGAACAGGAATCTCCCCCGGGACTGGACGCAACGGTATTTGATCCGACAACAGATTTAAAATTCAAAAACGATACTCCGAAGCATCTTCTTATCCAAACAATATTTGATGCAAAAACCTCCGCCCTTGTTTTTGAAATTTACGGAACAAGCGACGGTAGAATCGCCACAACAACAAAGCCGGTTGTATCGTCTGTTGTTCCTCCGCCGGAGGATCTTTATGTAGATGATCCTACAATTGCGTCCGGAACGACAAAGCAAATTGATTATAAAGCCTGGGGAGCAAAAGTAACTTTCAACTATAAGGTTGAGAGAGGTGGGGAGATTATCTTCGAAAAAACGTTTCTCTCTAACTACCGCCCCTGGCAAGCGGTATATTTAAGAGGAACGGGACCCGTCAATTAAACCTTTTTTTTATTCTCAAAAAGCTCGAAGACTATCTTCGGATCCTTATAATCATCAAGCGGTCTTTCTTCTTCAAGAATCCATTCTCCATCCTCAAATCTCTGAAATTTAACAGCTAAAAAAGTTACCTCTGGGTTGAAATAATATTCCACTCTTTTCTCTCCGATAATAACTCTTAAAAATATATTGCTTGTTTTTGCTGAAACAACAACTTCTGCTGTTTCTTCAGGTTGAATATATTCATCCAAACCAAGGAGTTTTTGTGTTCTTTGAGTTAACTGAAGTAACTTATCTTTCTCTATCTCCACAGAAATAATTCCCTTATCATCGTCTTTTTGTTTAAAACTTGTGAGTTGTAAATAATTAATTCCAGCAGCTAATTTTCTTAATTCAACTACACCAGATAAAGGTCTAGTTCTCTCCACATCATCTTCAGGAGCAAAAGCTTCACTTGGAGTATCCGAAATATCTTTCCACCACCCTATCCTATTTTCTATCATATTAGAAATATATCTTTTGTAATTTATTAATGTAAACTACCAAAGTATAATATTGGATTATGGAAACTTTGGTTTTAATCGACAAAATCGAAAACATATATTTATCCTGGGGAAATATTTTGATTTTTATCTCTAGCCTCATCGAAACGTCCCCTATGGGATTTACAATTCCGGGAGGTTTTGTCGTGGCGCTTGGCGGCTTTTTTTCTTATGGAAATAAGTTAAATCTTGCGGGAGTAATCCTTTCAGGGACATTGGGGATGCTAACCACATTCCTAATCGCATATGTTCTTGGCCGAAAAACAGGCTTTTCTCTCGCCAAAAAATTTCATCAACAGAAATATTTTGAGCTAGCGAAAAGGCTCTTGGAAAATCACGGACCTATAATACTCACAACATCTCTTCTCGCAAACATCACCCGTTTTTGGATAGCCTACGTCGCGGGTTCTCAAAAATATAGGTTCTTTAAATTTATGTTTTACGCAACGGCTGCATCTTTAACATGGAACTCACTCCTTGTTACTGTGGGATATCTTGCGGGAAGCGAAAGAGGACAGCTCGAGAGCGGTCTGGCAAAATTGGGAATTTTGTCCTGGGGTATTTTATTATTGACACTGGGAATTATTTATATAAAGACAAAAAAGGAATTTCTTGAAATTAAAAAGGGGAAATAGTCTGCTTCCAAAAAATTCCCAAATACTATAAGACGTTTCACGTCACTACAGCTTTTGTCTAAGAAAATATGATTATTAAAGAAATTGCTGGTGTTTCGAAGTGCGTTTTAAATGCCAGGCCTTTGAGATCTAAGCTCGATAGCAGCCCTAACATAAACCTCTAAAATTTTAGGTAAAGAGTCTATCTCTAAATACTCGTCCGATGAGTGAGCTCCCTCGCCTTCCACACCAAAACCACATACAGTAGGTATACCCGCATTATTAAACAGGTAGGCTTCGTTGATAGGTCCTGCTCCTTCAACCGCCGGTTTTATATTCAATAAGTCTTTAGATAAGGATTGTAAAATCTTTACTATTTTTTCATTTCTCGAAATTACTGATCCAGGAACATTCTTTATTGTCTTGGTTTTAATAAGTATTTTGTTTTTAGATTTTCTTTTTGCTAATTCCTCAATTTCTTTTATGTAAACATTTCTATCTTGATCAGGTAGAAATCTTGCGTCGATTATCATTTCCACTCTATCAGGCACTATTCCAATACTGGAACCTCCCTCAATATAAATTGGTGTTTGTTTAAAACCATAACCCGGAAAGTCTTTATTATGCTTAGCTTTAAAACGAAACTTATCCAAATTTTGTAAGAAGTCGGCTGTGGCTGTTATCGCATTTGCACCTTTCTTCCCCAGCTGCCAAGATTTAGAACCTGCATGCACTGCTTCACCTAATACCTCGATGGAAATCTTTACCAATCCCCTATGACCAATTTTAATCGCGTCCAAGCCAAAGTAAGTATAAATTGCAGCTTCTGCGTTAAGTCCATTCTTTAACAAAAATTTACTACCCAAAGGAGAATCTGCTCCAATCTCCTCATCAGACGCAGCTACAAATTTAGCATAATCCTCGTAACCCAAATCGGATAAGATTTTAAGTGTATAGACAGATAATGCAATACCTCCTTTACAATCAACCGCACCGCGTCCATACAACTTGCCGCCCTCAATCTCTCCGGCAAAGGGTTTGTGTTTCCATAAACTTATATTTCCTACTGGAGCTGTATCTAAATGCGCGGCAAACAACAATCCCTTCTTATGAGAATAATTTGTACCAATAAAAACATTAGGCCTATCTTTGTCTAAAGCAATTAAGCGGGCAGGCAGATTTAGATTCCGTGCTTTTTTAATAACTAGTGCGGCGATATGCTTTTCCTTGTCCAACCCATTGACAGAAGGTATTTTAATTAAATCCCTACAAAAATCTACTAGATCGGACCCATAAAGATTTATTTTCTTTTGAATTTTTTGAGAGTCGATGTCGCTTACCATCCAAGTGTATTATAACTTAAGAAAGGTTTGTGATAAAATTCTCGTCTTAAACTTATGGAAATAATAAAAACTGGAAATTTGGAAAAAATTGTCGACGTTTTGAAAAACGGAGGTCTGGTAATCATGCCAACTGAAACGGTCTACATCGCGGCAGTTGACGCAACAAACGAGCACGCAGTCAAAAAATTAGTTAAATATAAAAACCGACCGTTTGGTAAACCTTTTTCTGTGGGAACAACCGATTTAGAAATGATGAAAAAGTATGTAGAAATGAATGAAACCGCCGAAAATTTGTATAAAACATTTTACCCGGGACCAATCACAATCGTCTGCCAAGGAAAACATAAAGTTGCTACCGGAATAGAATCTGAAGTCGGCACGTTGGGAATATTTGTAACCGATCATAAACTAACAATAGACGTTATCGAAAAACTCGGAAAACCGATAACAACGACCTCTGCTAATACTAGTTACCAACCACGGCCTTTCAAAATATCAAGCCTTTTCAAATACTTATCGAAAAAACAAAGAGGATTTATTGATCTCACCGTCGACGTAGGAGAAATTCCTTTCAATGAAGCTTCTACCGTCATAGATACAACACTTGATGATCCGGCAGTTCTTCGTCAAGGAGAAATAAAACTTAAAAATAAGGTCGAGGTTTTATCAAGAAGCGATGAGGCAACGCAAAATACTGGCAAAGAACTCTGGCAAAAGTACGAAAAGTATAAAGGCAAAAGAGCAATCGTTTTTGCTTTGCAAGGACCAATGGGTGCCGGAAAAACGGTCTTTACAAAAGGATTGGCAAAAGCAATGGGGGTTAAAGAAGAAGTCGTCTCGCCAACTTACGACCTTGAGTTAGACTACAGACTACCTACTACAGACTACAAACTTATTCATATTGACGCCTGGAGAATGTCATCAGACAGTGAGTTAGTTGAACTGGAATTCTCAAAAAAAATTACCGATAAATCCGTCATCGCTGTCGAGTGGGCTGATCGCGTCGCTGACGAAATTCGGAAATACAATGAGGAAGCAATCATCATCTGGGTAAAAATAAGGTATGGTAAAGGCGAAAGCGAGAGATTTATTTCCTGGGGAGTTATCTAATATAAGTCTTATTAGTCTCATAAGTCATATATGAAAATACTTTCAATCGACACATCATGCGATGAAACCACGGCAGCCGTAACTGAAGGAACAAAAGTCCTCTCAAATGTCATTTGGTCGCAGGCTTCAATGCACGCAAAATTCGGGGGTATTTATCCATCTCTAGCTAAACGCGCTCACGAAGAACGCATTGATTGGGTAATAAATAAGGCACTAGTTGGAATTGATGCTGTGGCTGTTACGTTGGGACCCGGACTGGCAATCGCTCTCGAAGTTGGAATAAAGGCCGCAAAGAAATTGGCAAAAGAATATAAAAAGCCTCTTATCGCAGTAAATCATGTAGAGGGTCATGTTTTAAGCGTTCTGGCAGAACCAAAGAACTTAAAAACTGAAAAACTGAAAAACAAAAAACTAATCACTAGTCACCAATCTCTAATCTTTCCTGTCCTTTCCCTTATTGCTTCAGGAGGCACCACACAGCTGATATTAGTAGAGGAAATCGGAAAGTATAAGATTATTGCTCAAACCTCAGATGATGCGCTTGGCGAAGCTTTGGATAAGGCTGCTAGGATGTTAGGTCTTGGATATCCTGGAGGTGCAGTTTTAGAAAAAATATCCAAAGATGGAGATCCAAATTTCTATCCCCTACCAATTCCGATGATAGGACAAGAAGACAAACTTAAATTTAGTTATTCAGGTCTAAAAACCGCTTTCTATAAACTGGTGGAAAAGGAAAAACCGCTTACAAAAGAAAAAATCCAAAACTTAGCCGCTTCCTATCAAAATGTCGCGTTTCAACATGTTGAAAGAATGATAAAAAAAGTAGTCGAGATTTATCCTGTCAATGAATTTTGGTTCGGCGGCGGAGTTTCCGCAAATATAGAATTAAGAAGGAGAATAAGAAGTATTTGCCGAAAGGGAGGTATAGCATTGTACCTCCCCTACTCTAAAAAACTTTGCACCGACAATGCCGCAATGATTGGGGTTGCTGCTTATTTTAAATTTGGACGAAAACGGTTCCTCAACCCTAACGATTTAGACAAAGTCGAAAGAGTTCCAAGAGCAAAAGTCGACAAACGATTTCCTTGGGAATAAGATGCTAGTATAATTCAGGCATGGAGAAAACTTACGATCATCGTAAATACGAGAGGAAAATTTACTCCCATTGGGAAAAATCGGGTTCTTTTACTCCAAAGATAGACAAGAAGAAAAAATCATACACTATTGTCCTTCCCCCGCCGAATGCAAGCGGTAAAATGCATACAGGGAATGTATTGATGATTGCAATTGAAGATCTTCTAATCCGTTGGAAAAGGATGCAAGGGTATTCTGCTCTTTGGCTCCCCGGTACCGACCATGCTGGTTTTGAGACTCAAATTACATTTGAGCGGGAACTTAAAGCCAAAGGAAAGTCCCGTTTTGATTTTGACAGAAATACTCTTTATGAAAAAATCGAAGGATTTGTTTTGGAAAATAAAGGATTAATTGAAGAGCAAATAAGAAATATGGGTGCCAGCGTTGACTGGAGCCGCTATAAATTTACCCTTGACCCTGATGTTATTGAAACGGTAATCAACACTTTTGAGAAATTACATAAAGACGAATTAGTCTATCGTGACGATTACATGGTCAACTACTGTCCAATCTGCGGAACTACTTTTGCCGACCTGGAGGTAAGACATAAAGAAAGAAAGGATCCACTCTACTTCCTGAAATACGGACCTTTTAGCTTGGCAACCGTACGGCCCGAAACAAAATTTGGCGATACTGCCGTCGCAGTTCATCCAAATGATAAAAGGTACAAGCAGTATATCGGGAAAGAAATCGAAGTGGAAGGACTTCTGGGTAAATTTAAATTAAAAGTCATTGCGGATATATTTGTTGATCCTAAGTTTGGAACAGGAGTGGTCAAGGTAACACCTGCCCACGATAAAAACGATTATGAAGCGGGTCTTAGACATAACCTGGAAATAAAACCCGTGATTGGTCTTGACGGAAAGTTAAATGAGAATGCAGGTAAATACGCGGGATTAACCGTCACAGTTGCAAGAAAAATTATCGTCGAGGATCTAAGGAAAAAAGGACTTCTTGAAAAAATTGACGGGAATTACACCCATACGGTTGCCGTTTGTTATAAAGGCGGACACGATATTGAACCAACTATTCTTCCCAATTGGTTTGTCAAGGTAAAAAAGCTCAAAGAGCCGGCTCATCAAGCCGTCAAAGAAGGTGTTGTAAAAATTTATCCGAAATGGCAAGAAAGTAAATACCATCGCTGGATGGAGTCCATGTTAGATTGGCCAATTTCAAGACAAGTTGTTTGGGGAATCAGGATCCCGGCCTGGTACAATATTGACGAGAACAAAAATCTTTTAATAACATTCTTAAATAACAAGAGAAAAACAGTAAGCGGAGAAATCGGAAAACTTTCTGAAAAATATTCATTTGCTGAAATTGAAAAAGGTTTACAAACCCTTATCGCTCCCCAATCAGCAAAATATGTAATTGCAACCAAAAAACCAAAGGGTCAATTTTTACAGGAAACTGACACTTTTGACACTTGGTTTTCTTCCGGTCAATGGCCACTTGTAACCCTCGGCTACCCAAATTCGAAAGATTTTAAATACTTTTATCCAACCGACGTCTTGGAGACTGCCTGGGAAATACTAAGGCTTTGGGTATCAAGAATGATTATGTTCGGAATTTACTTAACAGGAAAGCCTCCTTTCAAAGACGTCTACTTACACGGAATAGTACGCGCGCTCGACGGTAAGAAAATGAGTAAAAGCTTGGGGAATGTAATCAATCCGGAAGAATACCAGGAGGAATTCGGAACAGATGCGCTCAGAATGGGATTAATAAGCGGAACGGCTAACGGCAAAGACTTCAATTTCCCCAGAGATAAGGTTATATCTTTCCGAAACTTTGCCAATAAAGTTTGGAATATCGGTAGGTTTATGATGTATGAACTAGAAAAGCATGGTTATAAAAATTTTGACGATTTAACTTCTTACTCAAAAGATATGAAACCAAAACTTAAAAAAGAAGACATAGCCGTTGTTGACAAATTTCACAAATTAATTCTGGATGTTGATCGAAATCTTGATAAATATCGCTTTGCCGATGCGGCCGACTCAATTTATCACTTTATGTGGGATGAATTGGCTTCAAAGTATTTAGAAAACACTAAAGATAGAGTTGATAAAGAAGTAACGCTAAGCGTCTTTCGGTATGTTTATTTTAACAGCTTGAAGCTTCTTCACCCATTTATGCCTTTTGTAACCGAGGCCATTTGGCAGGAGTTAAAAGACTTGAGGAAATACCCTGACCAGCTTTTGATTACATCCTCCTGGCCGACGAGCTTGTGAATCTGTTAATCAGTTAATCCGCGGGTTATAAAAATATAAAACCATCCACCACCTTTTCTATCTGTTCTGGAGCGGTGCTGATTGAATAGACAGAAGGGGGGTTTTCTACGATAACAACTACTCTTTTTTCACCACCACCTACATCTTCTGGTTCATACTCAAGTAAAACTCCTTCCTTCCCGCCAATGACAGTTTTCTGTTCTTTGACTAGCTTCGCGCCCTCTTTCTCTAAGTTGTCTTTCAATCGTTTAACTTCACTTCCTAAATTAGAATCAGAAACGCCGACAGCAACCCCCTTGTCTACCGAAAACTTTGTTTCTTCAAACCTCATAAAATATTTATACCCGCCTTGGTCGCGCCACTCCCTTTCTGTCAATAATCTCGGAATAAGAAGTTCAAATCCAAATTCCTCGTTCGTATAAACCTCCCAAGCCCGATCTTCACTCGTATCCTGATCCTGCACGTTTTCAGGTTCGTTTACTATCTGAGTCTGATTGTTGTCTGAAGAATTATTTTTAAGAATTCTTATTACAAGATGAATTGTAAGTATAACCAAACTTAAAAAGACCAGTACTATTCCTGTCTTGAAAACACTTAGTCTTGATTTTTCTTGTTTCTTAATCATGGTACCTACTTTTTAAATGAAAACCACAAAAGGGCGGCCAAGGAAACTGTCATCAAAATTAGTCCAGCATACATCACTTTATTTATGTTTTTTATTGGTTTATGAACATCTTGAGTAACCTCTTGAAAAGGTTCTCTATTTCCTTCCCGGGGTAGTCCTGACGTCTCCTGTACTAGCTTTTGATTCGCAAGTTCAGGCGACGAAGCCGTAGGTTGATCTACGTCTATCTGAGATTGCAAAGTAGCAGCCGGGGGTTGTTTTTGTATAGGTATCCTTTCTGTAACCTGATTATCTTCGGACGTTTTAATATTTTGGTTATTTTCTTCCATGCTAAATTATTATATGTTCATAGAAAGATGAAAAACAAATCTAAAGCAAAAACTGATCTCTCAATCCTTTATATCTCGTGCGCTTTTTTAGTTCTTATAACCCTATCTCTCTTCAATTTAGCTCTTTACTTATTTAAAAGTAACCATGAAGTTCTCGGAGCAAATAGCGAAGTCTCACAGGAAATTATCTTTTGGCACGATTTTCTAACAGAAAACCCCTCTTATATAGACGGCTGGCTGGAACTTACAAAATTAGAATACGAGAAAGGAAATTTTGCCTCATCCCAAGAAGCACTCAGGCAAGCTGAAATAATCGATCCTAATTCAGAAGAATTAAAAAAATTGAAAATTGACCTTGACTTGTAAGTTAGACTTCCTCTTTTTGTTTCTTGTCTTCTTCCCCTTGAGCAGTAGAAGCCTCTGCCTCGCCTCCTTCAACAGGTGCCACAACTTCTCCCTCCCCAGGAATTTCTGGCTCAGGGGGTGGAGTTACCTCCTCTTCTTTTCGAGGCGGCTCGACTTTGACAACTATTTTTTCAAGATCATCGGCTTTAATTTCAACTTTTTTGGAATCAAATACCAAATCCTTGACAGAAATAATCTGGTCGGCTTCGGTTAATTTACTTACATCAATCTCAAATTTATCAGGAAGGTCGGTTGGAAGTGCTTCTACCTCAACTTCGTCTATATACTGTACAACCGTTCCAAGTCCTTGCTTCTCAGCGGGCGATTCGTTTACTAATTCAATTGGAACCCCGGCTGTCACTTTTTGTTTGAGATCAACCTGCATAAAATCTGCGTGAAGGGGGGCGTCGGTCACGGGATCAAGCTGAACGTTATGAATAAGCACATTTCTTTTATCCCCATTGATTGCTAGCTCGAGAAGACCGGTTTCTCCAACCTCTTTATAGGTTTTGAGAAATTCATTAGCATCAAGCTGAACCGCTTCGGACTTAATCTTTTTGCCGTATAAGTTCCCAGGCAATATCCCGTCCCTTCTAAGTTTTTTGACTTTTCTTCCTAAATCTTTTCTTTTTTCGGCTTTAAGAATCAGTTTATTCATTTTTTTCCCAAAACAAATTCAAGGTTAAATCTTGAGATAATAGGGTATTATAGCGAAGAAGATTCTCATTGGTCAAGCTAAAGGGGTGGGTCGCTTTCAGGTTAAGCTTTGAAGGCGCCTTCACTTGTATCTCTAAGGGCGTGTTTTTCAAGCCGGGTTGCTTCCACAAATAAAGTTTATACTCGCCCGCTTTTTCGTAAGAGTAAGACGAACCGCTCTCCCAAAGAAAGCTAATTGCTTGAGTTTGCCTTGCTGGAATCTCATAAAATAATCCTGCTTCTTTAAAACCCCTGATTCCCCTAACTTCCAGGTCTTTAGATTCTCTCCCTTGAAACCCGATTATCTCTGAAGGAGAAAATCCAACATTTCCTGGAACAAACAGTCTTAAATATGCTTTATACGGTTCATCGGACTTGTTCTCAAAATAGATAAGTAATTTTCTTTTTAATAGATTCTCCTCTAAAAAAAGGCTCATTTCCATCTCTCTATTAATATCAAAGCTATTATCGCTAAATGCCGATTCAACGACTGCTAGTTGATCAGAATAACAGTTTCCTGAACAATCCTTGAGATCAAACGACCCCGCCCAACCAAGGTCCTGTAAATCCTTTTGTATATTTAAGTCTTTTATAAATATTAAAACGTCCTTTTCTTCGATGCTTTTAAAAATTGATTGTAGAATTTTTGTCTTCTTTACCTTATCAAAACTTTTCCCCTGCGAGAAAAGTTTTTCTAATATCAATGTGGCGCTAGCTTTTTCTTCATCTCCCTCTTTTTTAATAATTTCAAAAAAGTTTTCTGAGTTTACCTTTACTTTCCCTTCATCTAATTCAAACCCTCCAAGCTCATGAATAAGCTTTTGCAGAAAATTTGCGTCAAAAGCAATGACGCCATCTACACTCTCGTCGATTTCCTTATCAACAAACCATTCCGCTTGACTGGCCGAGAGTTGAAAATCAGGGTCCCAATTTGAATCTATCAAATTCCAAGCATCTATTGCAAAATATTTCTTAAAAGGGGGAGGGGGCTCGACAACTCCGGAAAGATTTCTGTCTGTTACTTTCGTATCATATATTTTAATGTCTACAAGCTTTCCGTCTGAAAAAGTGGTAAGAATAAAAGATTCTATGACGCCTCCGGTTGGGCGTGCGGTCGAGTTATTTTGAAATAGAATTAAATACTTCTCTACCCCATCCTTTCCTAATAGTTTGGGAACCGCCAGAAAAGACCTGGAAAGGATATAAACTTTATTTTTTATTTTCTCCAAGTCTTCCTGTCTGAAAATATAATCAGACATCTTACGCGTCAGAGTGTTCGAACTTTGCACCTCTCCTTCCAAAAAACTGATGTCTTTGTACAAATTATCCATCTCCAAGGATATTTGATTCGTTTTTTTAACTAGATCAAAATCTTTTTCAACAACCACGTTCTCAAATAATTCGCTCGTTAAATTAAAAGTTTTTAAAAAACGCAGTCCCACATTAGCATGTTCCTGTAAAACTTCTAAGGTGTTACTAAGTTTTTTGTAAGGTTTGCCAAGGGAAGGAATTCCAGAAAGTAGATTAAAATATTTTTCACCTACTTGCGAAAGGGCCAAAGTTACTTCTAGTTGCTTTTCGGCGGCCCCCGATAATCCTTCAGCAAAAAGTTTTTTGCTAAAAACCGTGCCAAAAAAACTCAAGGCTACTAGTAATAATGGAGTAACAAAAAAAATAAAAAGAAATGCTGTAAAGGGAATTTTCCATTTAAAACTCGTCCATCTTTTCCTATCAGCTAAACTTTTTCCCTTAGGCTTTTGTTTCTTGACAGGGGACGTTGCTTTTAGAACAAGTTCTTTTTTATTCTCGTCAGAAAATACTTTCTCTTGAACTTCTGGTCGAAAGTATTCGCTAGAATCTCTTCTGGAATCGATATTTAAGCTTGGGTTAATCTTTCTTAAATATCTCGCTAACTCCTTTAGCGACAAGCTTTTTCCGATAATCGCGGTATTTTGGTTATAAGCCTTAAGTGACAAAAGACTTCTTAGTAAAATTTTAGAGGCTTTAGTGTTTGATATGGGAAAAAAAACAAAACTTTTTAAAATGCTTAGTTTCTCTCCCTTCATCGCCTTCTTAATCTCCGACTGGAAAAAACCAAGCTCTTCGTTTTCTTCTTCAAAAATCAAGTCGCCCAGAAAGATATTTGCCGAAAATACTTCTTCGTCTGAAAGCATATTCAAAAGCCACAAAGTTTTTTCCAGTGAGTTCCTATTTTGTAAATACGAAAATATAAATACTGCTTTTGAACGAGTTGTTTTTAATACGCTCTTAGCCAAATTTATTTTTTCCAAATCTTTCTTAAATTCCGTTTCTGATAGTTTGTTATTAAAACTAAATCGGGGAATGCAGACGACATAGTCGGCGTCTTCAATAACCCTTGACTTCGCGTCACGGATATCTAGAATCAAAACTTTTTCTTTATCGATTTTATTTTTCCATGACGAGGATTCGTCGGAAACAATTGTTACGGAAAAGTTTTTCTCTTCCAGCCTTTTGAAAAACTCGAAAGAAAACTCGTTAAATTCTGAAATTAAAAACACTTTCGGAGATCCACTTATAACCATTATGTTTAATCCTAAATTAAGACAACCTTTATTTCAATTTTTAAACTTTTTTTCTTCTTCAATTAAAAAAAGAGGGTGCTAACAATTTATCAAAAAAATCGGGGTGATAAGGGGTTCTTAAGGACGTGAAATTAGTCTTTGTTTTCATCCAGTCTTTCGTTCACCAATCTATCGGCAATTTTATTTTTTTCTCTAGCAACAGACAAGAAATTAATATCTTTAGTCTCAAGTTTTTCCACTAGCACTCTTACCTCTAGATTTAATTTTTTAAGATTTTCACTTTTAACTTTATAATTTCCTTCAAGTTGTTGCGTCACTAATTCTGAATCCAAAAAAAAGGATATTTTAGTAAAAGAAGCTGCCAAGCTACTTCTCAGCAACCATTTAAGAGCTAATATTACGCCATGGTATTCTGCTTCGTTGTTTGTAGTAAACCCAAGGTATTTAGAATCTTTATTAATAATTCTCCCGTCCTTAATGACAATGAAAGCGGCTGCCCCGGGTCCGGGATTTCCCCTCGCCCCCCCGTCCGTAAAAATTTTTAAAACCGTTTTCATTAAATTTATCTTAACATTAAGATATATAAATTATATGGAGAAACTATTTGGGAGTAATGACTAAATATCGATCCCTGCCTTCACCGAGCGACGTTGTTGCCACACTTGCGTCTCCCGCCAGATATAAGTGTATTGTTCTTCTTTGAGACGGGGACAAATTATAAAGATGTTGTGGTTGGCCCGTCTGCTTTGCCCTGTCCGCGGTTTGTTCAGCCAATCGTTTTAATCTTTCCTCCTCTTTCATTCTCCAGTCGGCGACGTCGACTATCACCCTTTTCCACTCTCCAATTTTCTTCTTAAGCATCATACCCACAACCGTTTGTATCGCAATAAGAGTCATGCCCCTATTCCCAATAATAAGACCCGTTTCTTCGCCGCCTTCAATGTTTATTAAAATTGCGTCGCTTTCCTCGTCCTTTTTAACAGAAATGCTCGTCTTTGTTCCCATTAAATCCAGAAGCTTCGATGTCAAATCCTCGGTTATAGCCAGAGGGTCGCTTTTTTGTTCAACTTTTTTTGTTACCTTATTAGCCATATTTATTTTCAAATTTCAAGATTTTAGCGATTTCAGTTTCTCAAGCCAAGGTGTCAGTTCTCCCCAACCCTGGCTTTTGACCTGTTGGAAAATTTGTGTTAAAGAAAAAATAAACCAATAGATTGCCAGGCCCGACGCAAATCGCATGCCAATAAACAAAGTAAAAAGGGGGAAGGTGTAAACCATTGACTTTTGCATAGCCACCTGAAAATCATCGCTTGACTCTTTGGTCTTTTTAGCTATTTTTTCCTCCAGTCTGGTATAAGGATTCATCACTTTTGCAGAAAGAAACTGTACCAAAGCAGCCAGAATAAGAACGGGGCCAGGCATTGGAAAGTTAACAAAGGGAAGTTTTATGACGTCAGGCTTTGTCACGTCCAGATATAAAAACCTGGTTTCTATTGTGTCGTTCTGACTAAACATCAGGGGGGAGTATAAAAGTTCATTGAACCTAGTGGTTGGATCTCCGTCGGGGGAGAGAGCCTTTACAAAAAGATTGAAAAATGCAATCAAGATAACAATTTGTAAGAGATATGGCAAACAACCCGCCCCGGGATTCACTCCTTTTTGACGGTAAAGATCGGCCTGGGCTTGTGCAAGCTTTACTCTGTCGCCAGTGTGCCTTTTTTTGAGCCTTTCGAGTTCTGGTGCAATTTCCTTCATTTTCTTCATTGAATTCATATAAGGCCTGGTTAATGGATTTAAAACAAATCTTAAAAAAAGACTAAATCCTATAATTGCTAAGCCCATATTTGAGCCTAAAATTTTATAAAAAAGGATAAGGCCATTGGCCAAAGGTTTAATAAGAACTAAATTAAAAATATTCATGGAACAGGGTCAAAATAAAGATCGGTGTTCATTGGGTGGCACCGAGCTACTCTTCTTATTGCCATCTTCGTTCCTATAAAAAGGCCATACTTACTAATGGCCTCATGAGTGTACTCACTACAGGTTGGGTTAAACTTACATCCCTTTCCTAAAATAACTTCCAAACTGGGGGAAATAAAAAATTTATAGAAAGAGAGCAATTTTAAAAAAACTTTTCTTATCATTCCTTTGGTTTAAAATCAAAAAAAAATTTATCTATTTCCATTAAAATGTCTTCTGTTGATTTTGTAGTTATATCTCTTTTTGTCAAAAAAACAAAATCATAACCTCTAGGAATCCTCGAGGTATTTCTCCTCACTCCCTCGCTAAGAGCCCTAGAAACTCTATTCCGATGAACTGATAATTTCGAGATTTTCTTTGAAGTGACGAAGGCAAATTTAGAAAAATCCTGATCGCCTCTATCAAGGTAGGCTATGCCGAAAGAGTCACTTTGAAAAATACGCCCTTTTGTTTTAACCTCCTCTATTCTCCTACTCCCTTTAATTCTGAAATCGCTTGCTAAAGCCATATTTAAATAATTCTTCTCCTCCCTTTTTTCGTTCTTCTTTTAATAACGTTTTTTCCGTGTCTTGAGGAAACTCTTTTTCTGAAACCGTGAGTCTTTATCTTTTTTCTCCTACTGGGCTTGTACGTTCTTTTAGGCATAACACCATGCATTATAATGACTATCTTATTTTATTTCTAGTCTAAATTTATCTAAACAATCTCCGCTCGGGTGGTAATATTCGTATATTTTCGGGGTTGACTATGTTGTGGATAACTTCTTAATATGCAACTACCTTGTGGATAACTGCCTTCAATCTCTAGCTTCTTATTGGACATATTATGCATGAAGATACAAAACAATTGTGGCGGGGTATAATAGAGAGCGTCAAAATTTCTGTTTCAACTCCGGTATTTAATACCTGGTTTTCCCAAACACATCTAGTCTCTCTCAAAAAGGATGGCTCGAAATTCTTGGCCGAGGTTGGTTGTAATAACATTTTCGTCAAAAATACAATTGAAAACCGCTACTTCGGTCTAATACAAGATCTTCTAGCTTCTTCTTTGGGGCTTCCCTGCGAGCTTCTTTTTGTAATAAAAGAAAATCCCGATCAGAAAAAAACCGACGCGTCTTTAACACCCCTGTTTGAGGAAACAAAAGTAAATTTTCAAGGGGTAATAAACATCGCAAGAGCTTTAGGCCTAAGGCCCGGTTTTACTTTTGCAAACTTTGCCGTATCTTCCTCCAATCAAATGGCACACGCCGCAGCAGAGGCCGTAGCAAACGACTTGAGTGGTGCCTATAACCCGCTTTTTATTTGGGGAGGAGTGGGCGTTGGTAAAACTCATCTTATGCATGCTGTTGGGTATTCTGTAATCGAAAAAGATCAAGACGTAAAGCTTTATTGCTGTACTGGAGAACAATTCACCAACGATATCGTCGAGGGAATTAGAAATAAGACAACCCCCGCCGTCAGACAAAAATATAGAAAGTTAAAAGCGCTTCTAATCGACGACGTCCAATTTATTGCAGGCAAGGAAGGTATACAAGAAGAATTCTTTCATACATTTAACGCCCTTGTTTCCTCTGGAAGCCAAATAATCCTCACCTCTGATAAACCACCCTCAGAAATTTCAAAGTTGGAAGAACGGCTTAAAAGCCGTTTTGAGGCCGGGTTAATTGTTGACATTACCCCGCCTGACTTTGAGTTACGCTGTGCAATTACCCAAATTAAAGCAAAAGAAAAGGGATTGGATCTAGCAATGGACATGGCTCAAATGATTGCAGGAAATTTAGAATCTGCGAGAAAAATCGAAGGGTTTCTCGTCAAGCTTTTTTCGGAAGCAAGGATTAAAAATGTTGAAATTACGCCCGAGTTTATTGAAACTCAACTCGGCAAGGGGATTGAAACAAACGGCCAAATTCCTAAAAAGTCTAGTCCCAATGATGTGATAAGCGCTGTTTCAAAACATTTTTCTTTAAATAAAAAGTCTTTATTGGGAACGTCCAGATCAAGGCCGGTTGCAAGACCAAGACAAGTTCTTATGTACATTCTCAGAATTGACTTGAGACTGCCACTTGAAGAGGTGGGGAGGATAGTCGGACGGGACCATACAACGGTCATGCACGCTGTTAATAAAATTACACATATGGCTTCAAATGATGTTAACATTCGTGAGGATATCAGGGGGATAAAAAATATGCTTTGAGGATTAAATTAACAAAATGTCCACTTATCCACAAAAGTTCGATATCTATCCACAGTTTTATCCACACCTCGTCTTATTCAGTATCAACAATCTATTCCAATCTTCTCTGAACATAGATACCCACATATCAACACTTACTACTACTAGAACTACTATTATATTTATGATAAAAGGTAAATAGCAAAAACACTTAATAATGAAAATTCAAGTACTTCAAGAAAATCTTGCAAAAGCTATTAGTACCTGTTCCCGCTTTGCCAGTTCCAGAGTACAACTTCCTGTATTAGCTAATATTCTTTTAAAAATAACAAAGAGTAAATTTTCTGTAGCTGCAACCAACCTTGAAATGTCTATATCAATTTCAATTGGCGCAAAAATTGAAAAAGAGGGTCAAATCACCGTTCCCGCCAGGGTCTTAAATGATTTGATTTCAAACTTAAGTGCTGGAACCGTCGATTTAGAAGTAGAGAAAGAAAATTTGAAAATAAAAAGCCTTTCCTTTGAATCAAGTTTGTCCGGAATGAATGCGTCGGACTTTCCTCTGATTCCGGAAGAAGTGGGGGTGGATGTTTTAAAAATTCCATCGAAAGAGATTTTAGACGCTTTAATCTGTACTCTATTTGCTGTTTCTAGCGATGAAACCCGTCCTGTCTTAACGGGCGTTTTAATGATAGTTAAAGATAGTAATTTGACTATGGTAGCAACAGACGGTTTTAGACTTTCTCAGAAAAAAATAAGTATAGGTAAGGTTAAGGAGGAAAAAAAAATAATTTTACCCAAAAGCTCATTGGTTGAACTTTCAAGGTTGACGTCAGACGAAGATATTCAGTTTTCTTTCAAAAAATCCGAAAAACAGGTGGTTTTTGGATTGACTGATATTGTCTTGGGATCAAGAATTATTGAGGGCGAATTCCCGGATTTTGAAAGAATTATTCCCAAAGAAACAAAAATTAAAGTTAATTTAGACAGAGAAGAATTTTTGCGGGGAGTTAAATTGGCCTCGGTTTTCGCAAGAGACGCGGCAAACGTAGTCAAGTTGGCTGTCGTTAAAGATTCCGTTGTAGTTTCCGCAGAGGGGACTCAGGGGAGTCAGAAAACCAAAGTCGAGGCAAAAATAGATGAGAATGGAAAAACGGACAGTGAAGAATTTGTTATTGCGTTTAATTATAGGTTTTTGGAAGAGTTTTTAAATGCAATTAAGGGAGATGAGGTTCAAATTGAATTTTCCGATCCCAACGCACCGGCACTCTTTTTAGACCCCAAAGATACCAATTTCTTGCATATAATAATGCCGGTTAGACTTCAAGCATAACTGATTGACTTTACTGACTTTGTTGAAGCGTCAAGGAATATTCGGAAGCATAAGTTGTTTTGAATAATTCAAAAGTAGTTGGCGGAAAGTACCAAACTTCAAGAAGAAGTCCACTTTCAGCTTGCCCGATATACGCTATACCGTTTTCAGGATAAATAAAGAGGTGAAATCCTGCACTTGAACGATCTCCGTAGAGGACGTTTTTGGGTTTGCCATATACATTTTGTATATCAATAGTCTTCTTTTCGTCCCTTAAAGTCACAATTTCTTTTATTAGTTTTATGTTGTTTTCTTCCAAAACTACCTGATGAGGTCTTTCTGAACTTGAGGATGAATAATTAAGTATTCCTCCGTTTTCCTCTTCAGCTACGGGTTTGCCGAGTTTATCAAGTACGTCTTCCTTGGTACTAGTTCCAGGAGTTAAAGACTGATAATTTGCCTGATTCGATTTAGGTGGTAAGCTTTCTTTGTCATTAGGTTTTTCTTTTAAAAATAAATTTAAAATAAAAGTAATCACCAAAACAATAACGAGGATAATAAAAAACTTATTTTTAGTTAATAAATTAATCATAATGGTTAGATATAATTATACACGCTTCTATGGACTACAATCAGGAGAGGCGCTGAAAACACATCTTTCTGCAAAGTCGTAATGAATCGGATAACGGGATTGGAATGTGCCCCCACACCAATAAGAAGGTACTTGAACATACAAAGCATTCATCTCTGCAAACGCTTCGGTTGGCATATTATCCCCTCTGCCGTCTGTACAAAAAGGCAATTCTGCCCGTCTTCCGATTAAATCTTCATATGCTACCTGAAGACTGCCCATAACGAACTGCAAGTGATGTGAAGACTCGTGTGTTAGTATGAATAATGCGTTGTTTGGATTAGATAGCCCGCCCGACACACCAGTGTTGCTTGTGTTATCAAAGCGTATGTCACATCGGGCATCGTGTGTATGCCAACCCCAGGCGTCGACCGCAATAGGGTCGTAGCATAGATTTACCCTCCCCCCTCCGCTACATACTTTAGCCGCAAAGGCAGAATGTTGACTAACAAGTGTATTCACAGCCCTTTCCATATTCGTAC